>Ga0315312_1000867_pt1 | contig 28444 bp, 40 predicted proteins | sample TDP7_MG_FD_203629 | JGI IMG/M metagenome (GOLD analysis project Ga0315312, IMG submission 203629) | Freshwater sediment microbial communities from Lake Towuti, South Sulawesi, Indonesia - TDP7 | ecosystem: Environmental > Aquatic > Freshwater > Lake > Sediment | place: Indonesia: South Sulawesi... | reverse complement strand
ACAACCCACCACTTGTATTGTTCCCACCAAGTTGGTGGCGGTGGAACATATCCTGGTGTGCACTTCAGGACAAGCTCATCCCAAGTGTTGAAGTAAGTTGGGATAATTGCATACGAGCATAAGAACTTCTCGGCATCATAGGCATAGAGGAACACCTTGATGGTGCTGCCAAAGATTAGTTCCTGACTACCGCGCTCTGTTACCACTGTAATCTCTATCTTGACCGGCTTACCTGCTCTGTGCTGGTCTGTCTCTGTGATGCCAAGATTGGAAAATGTTGGCGCAAAATCTATCCCAAAACTGCCATCTGCTGCGGTGGTGGTCTCAGTCCAGAATTTTGTTACTGCAACATCGTCAGCCTTGACCCGCAAATCCACTTTCACGCCTTCCTTGCCTTCCTCGGTGATAAGCCCAGATACCAGCTTGCCGTTCACCGTGCAATGGTCATATCCAGACCTGCCTTCTTGCATCAGGCTGATTGTTGCTGCTACGTCCCTGAAATGCAGGGTTCTGTCGGTGTCCACATAGATAAAGACCGTGCCGAAGATTGGAGTCTCTGGGATAGGCTCAGCCTTCATAGTCAGGTTGTGCAGTGGTGGGAACGTGATGCTCTCAAATGTGTGCTCTAACTTGACCTGTCCATTAGCATCTGTTTTCCAACCTACACCAGTAGGTTCTGCTATTTCTGTGCCATCAATTAAAATTGTTACTGGAACACCAGCACCAACAGGCTTGCCGTCTTTGTCCTTCACTGTGCCGGTGATGTTAAGCTTCTCACCAGCACTGACTGTATAGTTCCCAACAACGTCCTTTGTCTTGCCCTGTATCTTAATATCTATCGTGTAGCCCAGAGTGTTCCTTATCTGGTCTATGATGCTGATTATCTCTGCCCACTGGAACTCGTCCACAACTGCAAGAACAATAGGCTGGGCATACACTGTGTAAATCAGGTCGTTGATGGGGAGACCATAAGCAGCAACAGCATAGAACCCTGTTGCGGCTGGCACATCGAACTTGACCCTGAACCAATCGGTGTTGCGGGTTACTGTGCCCGTTACTGTTCTGGTGGGTAGGTATTCTGTCTGCCAGTCCGTGCTGATCTGTGGGCTGAATTTCGTTGCCCAAGAGGTAAGTTTGCTCAGGTCTGTGGTTATGTCCTTGCGAACCAAATCAAAATAGTGCCGGAAGTAGTCCACCAAGAAATCTATCACTATCTTGAACCCAGCTTCATCTTTTGCTTCCTCGCCTATGCCACCTGTAATCTGATACAGTTTAACTTCTTCACCAGTGGCAACAGGGTCAGGCAATGGTGGACTTTCCCAAACAGTTTCCTCTTTGTTATAGGGTCTGTCTGGTCTGGACACTTTCCCTTCCTTGGGTGCTATCTTGTATTCCAGTGTGATGCTCTTTGGCTCTGCTGCTGTGCTGCGCTCGATGATGACCAGATTGCCAAGATTGAACTGTGAGCCACTTCGGGTTTTGTCTGGGTATTCTGCTCTCTTTAACTGGAACTCATAGCTGTTCTTGTGGAACTTGATGTCAAATCCCTGCTCTTTGGGTTTGCCGTCCTCATCAACATACATCACAATGATACCGTGCAGGTTGCCAGTATCGAACTTCTCTTTATATTGGTCTAAAATAGGTGCTCTGCCATCGGCTATGGTTATATGCTGGTGTTTGACCATTACTGGCAGTGTTACCCCAGCTGGTGTCGTATATCTGTTGCCTACATCTGGTCTTGCTCTGTCGTCCCATTCCCGTAACCTTGTGTCATAGACACCCATTACTCGTTCCCTCTTTGCCGCAGGGGTGATGGTGTATTCCTTGCTCTGCTCAACCATATCGTTCTTGAATGTGATGTTCAGCAGGAAATTGTCCACCCACTCCTTAGCATCTCCCAATCTGCCCTTTATCAAGTCTATGATGCCCTCGCCAAGTTTGTATAATACGGCAAGCGCAATCACAGACACACTAATCCTGACGATGACCGTGCAGAGAAATCCACAGGAAGAGGATTTGCTGTAGTTTCTGGACTTCTTCCTGCTCACTATTCTCTTGAGAAGTCCATCTGTTGCATTCTTGTCCAAGCTTGATATATCGGCATCGGGAATACCATTCTTCTTCAGATATAGTATTTCATCGGCAGTCAGCCCTCTTGGGCTGAACTCCATTGTCCTGTCTATCGCAGCTGGGAATGATGCCGATATGAAATCCGAATACATACCAGCGGTCATCGTTCCTCTGACCCATTCGTCCATCTTGACTTCGGGTGCAACACCAAAGGTATTCGTGATGCTGTTCCTCTGCTCTGGGGTCAGCCTCGCAACATTCTCACTGACTGCTTTAGAGACAGCCTCATCATAGGTCGGATATTTGGGATACAGGTAAACAGTTCTCAGCCCTTCTGACCTATCGGGTGCAAAAACATCAATCATCTTGGTCTTGGTCAGAATGGGTGTGGTTGAAGCTACTGCCTTCACGAACACAGTTTTCTTGGTTGCTCCGGCTGGTAGTGTGAACTTGTAGGGAAAGGTTACAGAGCCGAACTGGTCAGTGCTGGCAGAACCAATCAGAGTGCCGTTCTCAGTAACCACAACAGGCACATTCTGAATGAGGGATATGTCCTCAGCAGGTGTTCTTGTGAGCGTTACCGTGATGGTGCTCTCGTAATCAGCCACGATTGGTTTAGGCTCTATGAAGAACAGCATCTTTACCATAGTTTACACCGTCCTGAGCAGCACAATGATGGTCAGAACTATGCCCAGAGCCTCACCCAAGTTCAGAGCCGTGTTAAAATACAGATTGCGTTTGACCCAACCCATATCAGTTTCCAGTGCAGTAATACGGGTATAGAGCGAAATCTTGTTCTGAATGCATCTATGGTCATTCGTGATGCTCACCTACTCTTATGTTAATTCATACCAGTGCGGCTCAAGTCTGCCGTAGAGTTGGCCGCTGTCATTTCTCAATCTTCAACCCCTTCAAGTTCATCGGCATTGTAGACATCTCCTACTTGGGTGCTATGGTTATGTCCTTCTGGTTCTGCTGACCGCATTGAAGTATAATAGGCACACCGTTCAGAATATACATTCCTTCCTCAGCCTGTTCCATCTTGAACTCATATCTTCCATTCAGTCCACTCTTTGTGGTATGGAACTGATGGAAGGGTCTATGAGCAAAACACTCTGTCCACTAATCGGTCTGCCGTTCTGGTCTTTCGTATAACCCCACAGGATGATTTCACATTCGGGCATTTACTTCCCTCTCATTAATCCTTTGATAGTGTTCTCCCTAACCAGTGTTCGTGGCAAGTCTTGGACAGTCATTATCTTACTGCTTCGGGACTTCTCGCTCTGCTTTCTTTTCGGCATTTACTGAGCCACCTTGTTTCATCCATTCGTTCACAAGCATCTGTTTTAGTGCCTGCGGATTCATTCTGAGGTCAATGAATCCCAGAACTTCCTCTGGACTTGTAAACCCCTCGGTAGATATGATTGTGCTTCCACCGTTCACCTTGATAGTGATTGCTCTTACCGCAGATGGTTTCTGTCGTTGTGGTGCTAACTTATCTTCGTCTGGTGGTCTGAACCTTTTGGACATTTAACTCACGTCCGTGATTATTCCCTTTGTAACCGTAACCGTTCTTGCTGGGCTATCACCTGTAAGGAATGTTCCTGACCATCCTGTCAGCGCACCTATCTTCAAGTTGCCAGCAGGGTTCAGGATGATGTCGCCTGATGTGGTCGTCCGTATCGTCAGGTTTCCAGATGTGGAGTTTATTATGCGGTTGCCCGTGCCAGCCAATTCAAGCGACACTGCGGATGCAACCGATGATGCGTTTTCAAGATATATGAGAGGTTTTGCACTATTACTATATTGATTATAGATTTCGTGCACACCTTTCATACTCGCAAGTTCTGTAATCACTCCCGTTCCTACTGCCGAAGGGTTATATCGTAACTCACATAATGGGTTTGATGCACGACACGTAGCACCGTTTCCCGCTGTCGGTACAAAATAAACTCTCATTCCCATATTACTAAAGGTTCGAATTTCATTTTCCCAAGTATAGCTATATGCCAAATTTAGATAGACCCCCGCATCAATGTACGTTGATAGGTTCATAAAGGCATTGTCCCCAGCTTTCAGATATAGGTCTAACCAATTCGCACCTTCATAATTTACGGTTTGCGCTCCTCCGCAATTGTTGTATATGTTCACCGTAGCTGGCGTGAACTCCATATCGCCGTTGATGTCGATTCGACCTGCTGGTGTAAGTCTGATGTCTGCACCTCCTCCGCTCCCAATCGTCAATCCCGCACTCGCTGTTATGTTCGCACCCACTCCTGTGATACTGTTGCCACCCATCGCCAATGCTTGTGCCTGTGTTCCCAAACCCGTTACCCCACTATATACTCCAGACAATCTGCCCGAAGGCACTGTTCCGCTCGTCAGTTGAGTAGCGTTCAAACTCGTCAATGAACTGCCATCCAACGATGCGAAATATGTAGCACTTATCGCCTGTATCTTACCAGTTGCATCTGTTAGTTGCACTGCACCACTACCGGCTGTTATTGTGCCGCCGATTGTTGCATTGACAATGTTCTGCAAGTTCCTGCTCGATGTTATTACCTGTGAACCCGCTGGAAATACCCCTGTCGGGTCAATATACAGCCCGCCTTTCATCTTGATGTTCGTCGGGTCTATCTCTCCACCAACGGTGAGTTTGCCATCTATATCTGCATCACCCTCAACTGATAGGTCTCCACCAATCCTAACATCCTCCTCGAAGTCACCATAGTTCGCATAGACATACTCCCATCGTCTTGTATCAGAACCCAAATCTCTTGGTGTAGTAATCTGTGGTAGCAAATCACTCTGAATTTCTGAATTGATAACAAGCCTATCTTCTAAACCCGTCCCGATTTGGAATGATTGATTAACCACTGTTTCTTCAACCTGATATACGCTGCCCAAGAACTCAACATCACCTGCAAATGTTACTGCACCACTGAAAACAACATCTCCACCAACTGTGAAATCACCATTGACTTTTAACTGTCCGATTATGGCTTTGGGTAACTGCAAGCCTCTGCCCAGAACAACATATTCGCCATTCACCACTGGTGTTAAATCATCCTTGAACTCTGCTATCATTGTTTATCCCCTCCATCAAGCCTGTATTTCTTGATAAGTGCTCTTGCCCCAATAAGAGCACAGCCGAACACTACCAGCACAGCACCCTTGACAAGTCCGAACCAGTCTGATGCCGCCTGAAGCTGGGTCAATGCAAAGCTGAACACCAGCATAGCTATGACCAGCAGTCCTTCTACCGTCCAACCAGATTGGGTTATTTTGTTCATTTTTCACCTGTAGTTTGTCCACCAAGGGACTGAAAATATAAAAAAGTGGTAGGATGTTCAGTCCTACCGTTTCATGCCACTACGATAATTGCACCGGGATTTCAGAAGGCTCGTAAACCTCGCCTTCCTGTTCGACCATCGGTATTATCGGCGGTGCTTCTCCGGCAGTAATGTGGCACGGTGGTCGGAAGGTGTCTATGTAGTGTGCCTCTTTGAGATAGAGCCATTTCTTGATGATGAAGCTCTCCAATTTTTCGTCATCCCCAACCAAATCCGCAGGGATATAGAATGGATATGGACTGAACACAAAATCCCTGTAGAGTTGTTCTATCGTGATGTAGGTCTGTGTCGGGCTCAGGATTGTTACACCCTTGCAGCCGTTCCCTACACGTGGGTCGCAGCAGGTTGTGGGATAGAACAGCTTGTCAAATATCGCTTTGAGTGTGGCTGTATCCAGAACCTTTGTGCCATCTATATATTTCACAGGTGCGGCGATGATTGGCACAGGCTCTTGTAACTGCTCAAAGAAGTTCTTGTAGAACCAGACATTCTCGGTCTCAACACACTTGCAATCTCCACCCTCGCCGGTTATCTTCTTGTAGCCAACGGTGTAGAGCTTGTCAATCGCATTTGCGAAGTCTGGCATACGTGGTGAGAACTCATGGAATCTGCGAGATAGGACATGCCCACCCTCATCATATTTTACAATCGTGGCAATTATCCGCACTTCCTCACCGAGTATGATTGCACCGGCAGAAAATTCGCTGAATAGTCCGAGATGCTTATGGAAACTGTGATACTCCTCGTGGTCTACACCGCACTTGCGGTATTCGACCCTTCCATCTACTGTGTTATACAGCGGCTTATCGCTGCGTATCCACAGACATGTTGGGTCTGGTGCTGTCGGTGATGTTCGCTCGTAAACCTTGTGCACAATCTCAAAATCCTTCGGCAGCCAGATGATGTGCATCCCACTCTTTCCGATGTATTTCGGATTGGGTCGTCCGTCTTTGTTCACAGGTGAGAACAAGTCCCACTGTAAATCCGATGTTTTGCCCGAAAAATACGGGCTGTTGTTTAGCATTGACATAGTTTTTTCCTCCTTAATTTCCCCCGTTCAGGAGTGTTGTTCTGGCACAGCCAGAACAGATTAGACCTACCCCAAAAAATTAGGGAAAATGAGGCAAGAGCCTCATTATGCAGGTGCAGCGCAGGGTGTCCACGTCTTGGCAGCCACAGCCTTCTGTTCCTCGATTGCGGTGTTGTAGGTTGGGGCATCTGCCTTCGTTGCCTCAAGCGACTTCAGCTGTGCCAACGACAGGTAGCCCTTATACGTTGCGTCTGTGCCCTCCGGCGCAGGATGCAAGAACCCTCTCAGTGCATCGCTGAACCACGCTGCGGGTAGGAACACCAGCCAACCACCACTCAGCATCCCACTTGGCATAAAGCCGTATGTGGATACTGTGGTGATGATACCACCGATGAGACCCACTGCGCCAGCAGCGTAGAGTATCAACTTATAAGTGCCAGCCATCTTGACACGCCAAGCCACAATCAGCAGAAACAGCCCGATGAACAAACCCACAATTCCCATCAACGCAATGATGACACCCACGAACCCACCACCGAGCACCGCGAAGAACGACTTGCCCTGTGATAGATAAGCACCAGCGACTTCCTCAGAAACGACTACTTCAGGACTATACAACGTTGTCCCCTCCTATGCGCTTGTCCCAGTAGGACAGTTCGCTGGCTCAGTATGGCACAACCGCAGCCGCGCCCATACCTCGTGTCTTGCGGGTGATGAGACCCTTCAGAACACAGATCTGTTTCGCTCTCCCCTTGGGGAGATTTTTGCACTCCTCGTGTGTCGGTCTGTGTATGCGGTTAATTGATGCGTCGAACCGCGACAACGCTTCCTCAAGAGTTGCCATAGTTTTTTACACACTCCTATAGGTTCTGCCGTGTCACACAGCACAGCATTGCTGGTTCTCTTTATAACACATGTGATACTTAAAGGTGGTTGTGCAAAGTGATGCAGATTGATGCAGAAGTGCATCAATGTGGTGAATGCTACTTGTTAGCACGGATACCCAAAAATCAGCGTCAGAACTCTCCGCGCCTTTTGCAGTTATACAGAAAATACTGCACCGCTGCACTTATAGAAGGAAACCTACCTGCCTCTACCTGCCTGTTGAGACCATTAACTATGTCATCAGGCAGGCTGATGCTCAACCTTGCCATTGCCCTTATCTCCTGACTGATATTGTTCCAGAGCTTTCAGAATGCTCTCCCTGTCCTCTGGATTGAAGTAATCTAACAGGCAATCGAAGCTGTGTGGCAGCTTGGTCTTGATGTAGTACATAGCGTCCATATATGGGGACTTGCTGCCTGCCTTCATAAACTCTGCTACCTTCGTAACCAGCAGGCTCATATTGAGTTTTCTACATATGTTAGAGTGAGGTCGCCAGATGGTTGCCTCTTGGATGGCTCGCTCAACCGGCAGCCCAGACTTCATTTTTTCCAGAGCCTCATCCCAGAATGTTGCCCAGCCAGCTTCGTTATCAACAGTGGTGTTCGGGTCGTTGCAGTAAGGGCACTCCTCATCCTGAGCAGAAGCTACTTGCCCAGCATCCTTCTCTGAGCTTGGCTCTGGCTCTGGCTGGCCGCCATCTCCATCTGAGCCTCTTGCAGCTTCTCTGGGTTCAGGTTCTCGATTGTCGTTATCTCCCAATACTCTATCCTGCACTCTGGGCTTAGCTCCTTTGCCATTAGGCTCTGCACCGTTACGCATAGGTTCTTCAACCATTCCATACCACCTTGAGTGTTTCTCAGTGCCAAATACAGCTGGGATTTCTTCTGTGCAAGTTTGGACACGATGACTGGGAACTCACACCAACCCCAGAGAATAGGCATCAGCAGTTCATAGTATTTGCGATAAGGCTCTTTGGTAACTGGCTCTAATGTATCCAGCAGCTTGGTAATTATGCCCTCGACAAAATCAGTCTTGCCAAGATGGGTGATGACCAGCTGCTCCGTAATCCTGTCCACAAACGTGTTTGTGAACTTGTCAATGCATTCAGCAACCTTCTGGGGTTTCATCCTACCCACAATCTTGTAGGTGTTCAGTGCCCACAGCAAATGGTCTCTATCCTTTTCCCATCTGCGCTTGGCATACATGATGCACTTTTTAGGGACAGGAACACCATCAACGAACATCGTGTCCATTACCATACCAGTCAGCACTCCTTGATTTTGTTCCTCCACATCGGCTCAACACTGAGGTCATCACGAATGACCATCATACAGGACTTTCGGATGCTGTCAATCACAGCAACACCATATTTGTAATTTGCAGAGTAGGGCGGTGTCTCTATTCTGACAACAATACCTCTCCTCCACCTGTCGTAACAATAGATTTGCACTTCCTGTCCAAGTTCCACTTTGTCCATCTTGGCTCTCCTTGTGTCCTGCTCACTCCTCCTTTTCCAGTTCTTCCATTGACTTGTCCAGAATGTCCTCTGTCTTTTTGCTCTTGCGCCGCTGGGATGCTATGGTTTCTGTCTGCTCCTCGATTACACCAGCACCGGCGGTGTGGAATATTCCCAGCATCTTGTCCAGCAGGTCTTGAGGTGGTGGTCTGCCGTGCAATCGTTTGTATTCATTAGCAAAGTGCAGGTAATCTTGGAAGAACCGCATATTGAAGTTCACCATTGCCTCAACCAGTCCCTTGCGGTCTGCTACCCTGCCTCTGCGTTCAATAAATTCAGTTATTGGGGCAGCAACGTCCTGAACAACATTACCCAATGCAGTGATTGTTGGTGCATCGAACTGCATCTTGCCCTTGCCAGTGATTGCATCATCCACAGCCTTCTCTTGAAGTTCGGCTAACTTCTTCTTCAGCCGTTCCTCTGGGGTGTCCGGTGGTGTTTTTGGTTTGCTGTCATCAACCTTCTTGGCTACTTCCGTAACTTTGTCCGTGAGTGTCTTGCTGGTCTTTTCCAGTTCTGCCTTGAAGGTCTCCACGAGCTTGTCCCTGTCCTTGTCAACACCACCTGTCATCCTCTTTACGGTCTCATCAACAGCAGTCTCAACCAGCCTGCCGGATGCTTCTTCCATTTTCTTCTCGATTGGGGATTTCTCTCTGGATGGCGGTGTGATGACCACCTGCGGCTGAGAACCAGCAGGAGCTTCTTTGGTATCTGCTACTCTGATTTTCTCAAGTGGAACACCGTGCTTCTCCAAAACCTGCAAAGCACCAGCAACCTCAGTAACAGCTTTCTTCTTTTCGTCCTCTTTCTTCTTGGACTGCTCATCAAGTTCCTTCTTGTGCTGTTCCTCTTGCTTGCGTTTCTCCTCTGCTTCTTTCTCAGCAGCTAATTGCTTGGCTGCTTCCTCAGCCTGTCGCAGTTGTTGTTCTCGTTCATCTGCCATAACAATCGTCCTCTCTGCTGCTGCGGATTTGGCTATGGTCGCAGCATCCTCAAGTTCCTGTTCTATTGGGTCTTTCTTCTTCTTCTTGTATTTGTGCCCTGACTGATGCTCAGCTTTGCAGTGCCGTCCAAGTGCAGGGAAATCATCAAATTCTTCGCCGCAGTCTTTACAGGTGTATGGTGTCATTACAGAGCACCGCCTTGACCCACCCATCCCCCTTCTTTAGAAAAATTCTGGGGAAATGTTTTAGTTTTCTGTGCCAACTCCTCTGTCATCCCAGAACGCATCCGTGCTATTTAAGGCTTATCTAACATATGTAGAACGCATACGGAGAACAGCCTGTCCATCAGAAGCACCGTCGGGAAAACTCATATCTTGACAATGGCTTTGCAGTTTGGGCACTGAAAATAGGTGGAACAGCAGGATTGTTTCCTGACCATCGGAGTGCCACACTTGGAACAGTTCATACTAAAACCCAAAAGGATTGCCGGACTTGACAACGTGGCTCTTATGGTATTCGTTCAGATGTGCTTGGTATCCCTGCTGGTTCATAAATGCTCTGCCACACAAGTTGCATACTATTTTTTGTTCTGGCATTGGTGCTCACCTTTTCAACGAAATTATTGCATTAGCAACATCGTTCAGGATTTTGACCACATCTTGATGTGCCTGCTTGGATAAGTGTTCCAGAGCCAACAGTGCTGTTGCCTCCTTGTAATGGAACAGGATATCCTTGCGGTTCTTGGCTTTGAGAGCTTTGGCAACTTCGTAGAGGCTCTTGTTCAGAGGGTATGATATGGTTGGGTGCTTCTTGCATATCTGCTCAATCTCCCTGTGAACCTCGATGCCCATTGCCACGCCTTTGACAACCAGACTGACCATCTGTTTTAAGCTCATCGGTGTCCATAACCAATATATCCTGAGTGCTATATGATTGTTTGGCTGCTCGTCTGTGCGCCTGCTTGGGCTGGTCAATATCAATTCCCAGCAGGGACTTGAACTGCTGCTTGATGATGTCAGGACTGTGCCTGACCACAGATGCAAAATAGACCATCAGAGACAGTTCGGCAAGTATCCAGAGCAGGATAACGTGTTCAGAACCAGATTGAAACAGCTGCATATTGTCAGAGAACAGCACCGCGTTCTTGAGCAGTGCATACAGCACAACCATAGCAGCACCCATCATCAAGAACACAACAACAGCCGAACCCACAGGGAACTTATCAAAAAAATACTTGATGCTGTCTATAGTGCTGCCAATGAACCTCGGTGCTCCACTGCCCTCTGCGCTCTTGAACACATCAACATCGAAATGCTCTTTGAGCCTGTGCCTGAACTCCTCTTTGACCTGCGTGGTTCTGACCAGCACATAGATTATCAGGATGAACTCGATTGTCAGTGAGACCAGCATCACGACCTCAGCCCAGCTGTTGAAGATTGCCATACTCACTTCACCTGCTGCAAGAAGTAATGCTCGTTCTCATATTTGCGTTGTAGTTCCTCAAGATGCTCTTTGTGTTCCCTGAGCTTCTTGAGCTTGAGCCGCAGGTTCGCCATACCTTTCTCAGCTGCCTGTATCTCCTTGGTGTAGTTCTTAGCCAAACTGCAACACCCCCAGCTTGTGCTTGATAACATTCGGCACTATGCCATCAGTGCCCTTGTAAATATCGTTTAGCTTCCGTTGCCTCTCCTCCTCCCGTGTTCTCATTCCCCTGTGGTGGTCAATAAGTAGATACCTGTGCCTGAACACAACATCGTGTTCTCTTGTTGAGCACTCATAGCACTTGTGGCTCTTGCTCATCTCTTTCTACCACCTCAAGTCCTTTCATTTTCCATCACCAACCTGTCATAGCAAGCCTGAACCAACAAGCTGCTCACACTGACCGCAGCACCAAACAAGATGACCTGCAATATGGTGTAAGCAGCGGCAAACTCATCTGCAAATATATTACCAAATGCTATGACCTTTAGCAATGAGAACAGCAGTGCACCCACCCAGAACCCAACACACTGACTGCATCTTATGAACTCGCAGCGCATCCTGTTCGGCTTGTCATCACATAGCCACAGCCGGATAGGGAAAAAAATTTTGCTGCGTGTGATTATCAGTGTGATGCCAATGCAGCCCAGCAACAGTAGCAGGAACATCAGGTCATTCACCAGCACCACTTCCATTACAGCTGAGACAGTTATCAGGACAGAGCTTCCTGCACCTCTTACAATAAAGCAGGCACTCCTTACTTGTCCGGCTGTATTCGCATCCACATCTTCTGCATTTGGACTTGACCTTCACAGCCCACTACTCTCCTTGTGAACATAATAACCCAACAGCAGAGGTTCGCTCATTTTATCATTTTCCATATGTAAACAGCAATTATTATCACTGCTTCCCACAACATAACCCACAACGGCAAACTCCACCAGCCAAAACTCAGACTAACAGTATGTTCTTCATTTTCATTCCTTTTTGCATCTTCACTCACCGCCTCCTTTTTCGTATTCTCCCGCGATCTCCGCGCCCCTCGCTGCGATTTGATGAAGTAACCACAATTATCTTTTTATCCCCAACCAATTCTTGTAAGAGTTCCATACTATCTCTGACTGTTCGCTTTGGGATTTTTCCCTCGAACTCTTTTTGTAGAATTTTAACACCCGTACTTCCAAACTCATGTGTCCATACAGGTCTGTCGAGGACACTTTCAACAGCCCTATGGAACTCCGAAAAGTCCATACATAATAAGCGTTCATAGAGCTGGAATTCCACAATTTCTTTGTCTGTTTTCGTTTTCCACCAACCGCTTTTTGCTAATGCTATTGCCTGCTCTTTTTTCATTTCTATCCCTCCTTCATGCCCCGCCCTTCAACCCTGATAGTTTTTTCTGGATCGTCGTCAATGTATCACTCGGTTTGTTTCCATTGCAGATTGAGTTACGGCCAGTCCCAATATCAGTTGCTCTTTTTTAGCACCACATCTGGTACATATAGTCCACATTTCCATTCCTCGAATAACTGTCCTTGCACCATGCAAAGTATCTGGGAACTGGAATGGCTCGGTAAGCATATAATCTACTGGCACATGGACATTCGGAACAAGCGGGCACGTCATCACCGTGCTCAACAATACCTTAATCTTCCAATCGTGTTTGCATACGGGTTTGTGCATCATCACCAACTTACCCCACCGTCCTTCATGCCCTGCCAGCGGGTTCGTGACTTCTTTTTCATCTTTTACCGACTCCTTTTTGCTCATTTCATCTCAACCTCCTGCTCATAGAACTCCTGTGCCCTCTTGGTCAGGGTCTTGCCCACCCCAGCCACAGCCTTGTGCCAATCTGCAATATGTTCCAGAGCAGCCTTCACAGACCTGTATTGTTTTAGAACCTCTTTAGCTTTTTGGACACCGATACCTACAAAGCTGGCAATCATCCTGACCTGTGCAGGCAGGTTCTTGTCCAGCACCATCTTGGCTCTGATACGGATTGTTCCCCATTCCCCTGTCCTAACCTTCTGCTCATATCTGCGTAAGGTCTGGAACAGGTGCTCCATATCATTGACCTGCACAACCGGAGTGTGGATGGACACTGCATTAATCAGGTCATACAGCTTCCTGCGGTCTATGACCTGATGGGGTATCCAGCCCTGCTCTATTATGAGCACATCAACATTGGCAAGCTGCTCATTCAACCTGCCATCCAGCACAGAACCATAGAAATCCGCAAAGGTCTTTCTCTCAAACAGCACCCTCTTGTCCTGCACCACAATGCAGTAATCGCCGTGCTCAAGCTCATACACCACGTCAGCCTTGTCCTGATAGTTCTTGGGTTCGCGGCTGTCTGCGATTAGGATGCCCATCACCGTTCCTTTAATAATATTATCCAACCCAAACTCTTCAGAGTTTGGGTTTTAACCAATTAGATTAATAGCCTTCCCTACTGTCTATATCTACACATGTGTATACGTGTATATATATGGATATGAACCGTAAGCATTTCCCGTCGGTGAGCATTTTTGATATGCTGTTTCTATGTTCAGTTGTTGTGTTTAGTTTGCTATACATTCAACCACCATGTAGTTAAACTGAATACTCAAATATCTCTGACTGCACCAGTTTGTCCATCATCTTAGGGTTCACAGCCCATTTATCAGCAGCAGTCATAACATCATCCGAACCCTGCTTGTCCACTGCTGACAGCATCCATAAGTCCTCCAAGACCGTTCTCATTGTGGTGGTGGGCAGTCCTGCTGCAAGTGCTATCTTCTTTGTTGGCAGCATCTCTTTGGTGTTGTGATACAAAATCTTGATGACCCTCATTCTCGTAGCTGGGATGGTGTCCCTTGCCAGCCTTGATACCAGTTCACAGTCCTGCTCTGCAATGCAATATCTGTCATTGATAATTGCAGAGGACACCATAAGTTTAGTGAACTGCTTTGTAAGCCTTGTGCTTACCTCTGGCTCTGGAACTGCCAGCACTATACCCTGCCTGTCCCTGACCACACCGGAGCGCATCACTGACACAACATCAGCCAGAGCCATCACCTTGTCTTTCTGCTCTATGTTCATCTCAACTCTGCTGATGTCGTTCAGAATGTCTCTGTGTTCCTTGATTGCGTCATACACGAACCGCATAGCCACAGATTGCAGTTCTGCTCTCATCACGCCTTCCAGTCCGGTGTTCTTCATAGCAAATGCAGCATCACCGTTCTCTGAAACCGTTCTGATTTTCAAGAACCTCTCGCCCAGCAGTTCGTGAGTAACGTGGTAATTGTCAATGACAGGTGTAACCGCTGCAATAATGGACATATGCACCTGATAGGACTTCTTCTGCACCCCAGAGCCAAAGGACTTCTCCAAGTAGCCGTCATAGACTGCTCTTAGGTCTGAAAATATCTGGTTCTTAACATCGTCCCTCATTGTCAGAATGGTTGTGAAATCCTTGATGATTAAAGTCTTGCCAGACAGTTGAGGCAACATATCCTGAGCGTTCTGTCTGCCAGAAATGAGCGTTCTTGGAGTGATGGTGTCTATTGAGTAAGTGAACATATTGCTGGGATGGCACAGCATCCTGACGGTCTCTGTTTTCTTGCCTGCTGGTGCACCAACCACAAATAGGAACACTGGGTCTCCTGCAATCTCGTTGGAGATTACGGTGGCGAACACAGTGTCCAAGAGATGCTTATCAGAGGTATGTATCCATTTGTGGTAGACTGCTCTAACTTCTTCAAACACAGCATCACTTCCTTTCCTTGAGCTTCAATGGGCAGGTTCTATAATCGCAGCAAATACTCTTGCTCTGTTTGTGGCTGCAATCAACACGGTCAGGATATGGTATGAACCCGTGAGGGCACTTGTCGTTGCCTATAATCACGTTCCAGCTATCTTTGACCATTCAGCATCGAACCTCCCCATTCCGGCACTTCTCGCCATTGACCTTCGATGAGCAGATAGACCCTGTTGCATTTCCGGCACACTTTCTGATTGTCATAGAGAGTGTCCATACCGTCCTCTGTTGGAACAGTATGTTTACTAAAGAACACCCTGCAACCACACTTACACTGTGTCAGGTCTGTCAAGTGCATCCCCATCTATCTTGGTATCTTCAATGTGCATCTGAATAGCATCGTCTTTGAGCTTTCTGAACATCGGATGGCGTTTGAGATAGAGCACCTTCAATGAGCACCACTGACCCAGACTGAACGGGCACTTGTGGCAATCATCGAACAGTCCACAGGGCTGCTCATTGACCACTTCGCCCACTTTGTTTAGGCACTCTCTTGTGGTTGGATACCCTTTGAACTTTCTGACCTTGCCTGCAACTGCCAATTTCAATCCTCCTCCTTGAGTGATATCAGGTTGCGCTTGCCGATGACCACAAGCTCACCTTCTGCATCTGTGAGCGTGATTATGAACTCATCATAGCTCTTGAGTGTGCCACGCACAACCTTGCTGTTCCCTGCATCCTCAAACACTGCTTTGACCTTCTTACCCAAAAGTTCTTCCATCCCTTCATCACCCCACTGGTTCTAAAACCATATCGCTGCCCACATAGGACACCACATATTCCTTGATATTATTAGCCAGTCCGTGCTTATCCTTCTCCACTCTGATTGTCCAGACCACGTTGCCCAGTGGCTTGCTGTATTTCCTTGTGCTGGTATCGCTGCCGATGTAGTTCTGATAGAACCAGATGAGCATAGATGCACTGTGGGACACAGCCTGACCACCTGCTGGATAAACATTGAACCCAGAGCCTCTGACCTGCGAGATTGCGATTACAGGGCACTTGTCCTCAAATCGCTTGGCAATTTGGAACAGTCCAGACCGCACATCAGCCTCCTCAACAGCCTTCTGAGTGCTGCTCAGGAACGAGGTAACACTGTCAATCACAATGAGCTCAGGTTTGAAATGCTGGTATGCGATAATCAGTTCTGCGATTGCTCTGTGCCAGTTGGGTAGATACGCTGTGTAGTCTCCGGTTACTACCCCAGAACCAGCTGGAATATCTATATCACTCTCACAGATGACATACAAGCTCTTGAACTTGGATGCAATGCACTTTGCCATCGTGCTCTTGCCAGAACCAGCCTCACCTGTGAACACAATCAGACCATAGGGTATGCCGTGCAGCATACTGTTCAAATCCGGCAGAGATTTTAGCTGGAAACGTGCCACCTGTCTGGGCTTGTGCTGGTATCTCCATTCCAGCTTGGAGTAGTCCATCTGTTTCAGAACGTTCTCTATCATCTCCTCGTCGCTTGGCATAGCATCTCATCTCCAGAAATAGAGAGCAGGTTAAAGTGCCTGCTCTCACTGTGCCTTCGCAACCACGCCATCCTCGTAGATGACCTTCCCTGCCTTTTCCAGCGCATTGACCACGTTGAGCATTTCCAGCTTCTTGTAGCCCAGCTTCGTGCCCTCAGTGTAGATATCCACTATGGGCATTGCTTTCTTGCTCACCTGTCCCAGTATGAAGCTCTCCACATCAGCTGGCCTGCTCTCTGGTGTTGCTGCTGCCAGTGCTGGCTCTTTCTTACCCTTCCCAACGGCTGAGGGCAGCCAGACCTGCGATGTAATCTTCTTGCCGGTCTTGCGGTCTGTGCCGAACTCAAGCTGTTCCTGCTTCCAGTGTGCTTCCAGTCCAATCAGGTCTTGCTCGTCCTTAATCTTCAGACCCATAGCTTCCAGTGCCTTCAAGAAGTGTGCCCATCCACTGTTCGGTCTGACCGAATAGCGCACAGAAGCATACCGGACTGCACCAGTTCCAGTGTCAATCTCCATCTTCAGCACCGTGCTCACAGAGCCATCTTCCTCATTCTCGTAGTCCTTGAACTCAGCCTTCACAACCTTGCCGGTCATCTCCGGCTTTTCCAATCTGTCTGTTTGCCAGATACGCTCTACCATTTGTGTTCACCTCATATCATACCATCGCAAAATGCAATGGTTCTTGCTCCGCACTGCGGAACATTTCTGTAAGGTGTATCTGCTTGTGGATATTAAGGCTTTTTGTTCTACATATGTTACACTGCATAGCATTTCTAACATATGTAGATGGCAAAGCTCATAAGTCCCAGAGTGCATTGATGAGATAATGTGAAGTTTGAATGAGCTTGGCAGAGAAGAAGAAAGGACTTGAGTATATCCATATTGTGCCCAACTTGGAACAGGTCGTGTGGCTAGCAAATAGACAGTTCATCATCAGCAAGCCCAGCCTGTTCCGGCGCACAATGTTCTTTGATAGGTATATGGTCAGCATCTATGTGGATTTCAGGCTCAATATAAGGGCAATGAGAGCAGTGCATAATGAGGATGATGTTCCAGACAGACCCAGAATATACATCTATGTTAATATGAGCTATGCGGAACGGGAACGATTGTGGCAGCAGAAGCTACAGAGCATAAGTAAGATAGTTGATGATCTGGATAGCAGTGAGATGGAAACGCTACGGAGCAGGTTTATGTCAGACATAGATAAAGGACGGTGCATAGAACTTGAGGAGTGCAAGACAGAGTGCCACAACTGTGAGATTAACTGTGATGGTCAGGTGTTCCATATGCTTGACAGTGCCACCAAGTTCTTTGCCCAGCCGGTGATGGAAAAGATAGAGAAGGGGTTGGTGCAGGGTCAGATAAGGCTGGATGCTATGGAACAGCAGGTCTAATCCTCACCCAGAATGTCATCAACTTTGTCCTTAATCTCCTTTCTCCGGCGGTTCTGTTCGTTCTGCACTATCTGGTATTGGCTCTGGCTGAAATACTGCTCCACAGATGACTGGATGAGCCGTTGGAGCACATTTGGGTCAAGCGCATCAAGCTCCACAGTTCTGTCGCCATACTGAGCAACAAAGCCTGCATATCGGGCATCGGTTTTCTTGGCTGGTGCTGGTGGTATGCGGTATTGAGTTATCTGCTGTGGTGTGATGGCAATCTTATGGAAATCTGGGTTCAGTCCGAACTGGCTCAGAAATTCCTGCACATACCGCTGTATGTCTTGTCCTGATGGGTCGTGGTCTCCAAAATAGAGAATGACCACCTCTCGCTCCTCAACTTCTTTCAGCCTCTCTACAGCATCGTGCAAGAACGTGGCTGATGGGTAGCCTCTGCACACACAGAGCACAACATTCAAGACTCCGGTAATCTCCGAAAATACACCGGACAGTGCTTCTTTTTCCAGCCAAACTTCCACATAGAACTTCTGGTCTTTCCATCTGGGCATCTTGTAACTACTGCCACAGGACTTCAGAGCATACAACCAGCTTTCCACATATTCATCAACCAATTCCTCGATGCTGTCCCCACCTTCTGCTCCTCTTGTCCTGTCCTCGATATCGTCCCAATCAATGTCTCCGTCCATTCGTGCATCCACAAGCACAGAGGACAGATACTTGTAGGAACTCATAGTGTTCACAATCGTCTGGGCAGAGACCAGCCTGTAAAATATCTGTCTCAGGGTCAGCTTGGTCGTGTATTGCCTGATTATCGCTTGCACCTGCTTTATTATTTCCTGCTTTTTTGTTGTTGCCATTTCATCTCACCTCATACCAAAATGGTGTTTGGGGTATCGCATTTGGATATTAAATCTATTTGCTGCGGTCATCAGACCTTACCTCCTTGCACCGCCAGATAAACCTCAAAGAACTGCTTGGGCAGGTCTCTGAGGCCATTGTTCCTGAGTTCATACTTGCAGAACCTATCCCCGACATATGAACAGACCTTAATTCCAACACAACTTATCCCTGCCTGTTCTATGTTCTTGATGAGCAGCTTGGTCTTATCGGGATTGAACACTTGGAAATCGCTCACTATGACCAGTATCTTCCTGCGGTGGTTGCCCAGTGCATTGAACATCTTATGCAGGGTCAGCAGTGGTTTGTCAATCTCAGTGCTGCTCATATTGATGATGCCACCCAGCCGGTGCTTGGTGTTCGCATACTTTTCCACAAAGCTCTTGACCTTGCAGAACTCAGTACCAAAGCCCAGTATCGCAAAGTCCTCATCTCTGAGCCATTTGTTGCACACTTCAGATATGATGGTCAAAACATCTATGGCTGTGTTCGTGTTCATACTCCCTGACAAGTCCACCAGTAGCCCAATAGCAACGCTCTGGCGTTCTATAAGCACTGTTTTCTGCTCATAGATATCCTGCACCCTATTTCCAGCCTGAACGTTCCCATATGCTTTGGCAACCACTTCCTGCATCATTCTGCCACGCTTCTGCCACTTGGTTCTGACCGTTCTTTGCTGCATCGTTTTCCTGAGCAGATTGAACAGTTCATCTATGCGCTGCTGGTTGCGCTGGACATATCGCTCATACTTGGACTTATCCGGCTCAAATGGTGGTATTTCCAGTCCTGTACCCTTGCCAACAGAGACCTCACCCTCACTGTAATGAACAGCTTGCTCTCCATCTTGCTCTTTCTGAGCCTGCTGTTCCAGTTGCTCTGCCTGTTCCTTGCCAATGACCAACTTGCCTGTACCACCAATGCAGGATGGTATCTGGGACAGGTTTGGTGCGTCATATTTGCTCAGGATATTATAGATGGCTCTGTTATATTGGGACAGATGGTAAAGGTCAGATACGGTCTTGACCTCATCAAGCAGTGCCAGAATATTCTGAACATCGCTGATCGCTGCCTTAATCTGCTTTGGTGGAACAAGTGGCTTGCCCTGAAGTGCCAGACAGATATAGTGTTCAGTATCCACTTCTGGCACATACAGTCCCATCAATCCAATTAGGTCTATGACCATAGTTGCCAGACTGAACTTCTGCCCTTTGCCGTCCAGCATATCCTTCCAAGCCTGTCCCAGCACTGCCTTGAGTTCCGTGAGCCTCTTGCCCACATCATCACCATACCTACCCTCTATGTGGTGATTTACTCGCTTGTCCTCAACAATGTTCCTGATGAGCTTCTTCAGCCCAACACCCCAATCCTCATAGTAGGAATGGAACGGGACTGTTTTGATGCAGTGCCCTGCCTCGTGCAGTGCTATTCCATCCATCAGCCTGCGCTTGAGCTGTGGTGCATTCTCCAAGCCCTGTGGTAAGGTGTTCCAGCCCAGCACTATGGTATGACCATCTGTATAGCTCTGGCCTCCATCGTTCAGCACCACATTGATGCTGTTGTCTCCGGTGATGCTGACAATCAGGTTACGCAAATCCTCTATGTCGGTCATTCGTCCACCTTCCTCTGTCCCATCTTGTAGAGCTTGTCGTGCAGGATGAGCAGCTGGCTCTCTGCTTCCTTATATCGTTTGTGGGTCTTGCAGTCCTCAGTAATGATATCAGTCAGCAGTTCCAGCTTGCGTTCTGTGGTGTTGTGGAACTGCTTGTCATTGAATATCTTGCCCTGTATGCGTTTCTCTATGCACTCCTCAATCTCTCTCATCCAAGCAAAGATGCAGTCCACTTCCCACTCCATGAACGTGCCATAGCCCTGCTCTGTTGTGCCAATCGGGAATATCTCAATCAACACCCCACTGAACCCTTTGCTGCGGTATTCCTGTAGCCATTCCCCAGCAATTTGCTGTAGTTTATTCAACTGCTTCAAGTCCCTGACCAGCCATAAGCTCTTTTGCAGCCTTGCACATCTGAACGTGAACCGCAGCTGATACCAGATGTTCACCCTCTTAGCTTCCAGCCAGTGCTTGGTATCCTTGTCCAGTCCTGCAATCTGTTCTGTTGCCAAGTCGTATGCGAACAGCCAGACTTCTTTGGTGTATTTCTTGGGTTTAACCTCTGCCATCTCATATCACCTCACTCAAACAGCGTCCTGACCTTAGACCGTTCTTCCTCTGGATACATATTGCAGCATATCTCCACAATGTCCTGTTCACCCAGCCCTTCCTTGAGCAGCAGTATGTAGTTTATGAGGTTCTGGCTGGTTACGGGCAGGGATATCTCACCCTTGCGGTATGAGGTTCTTGTCCTGCCTGCGAAGTTGGTCAGCCTCTTACATATGTTATAGTTGTCGGTGTATCGTTTGAGCAGCTTAATCTCTTGCAGTGGGCTGAGGTAGTCCAGCACAAGTGTCTCAAATCGGCGCAGCTGGGCAATATTGGTCTGGAATGTGCCAGTGTAGCCTGCTTTCTCGTATGGGTTCATACTGATGACCAAGTAGTGCTGCTCAGACCTGACCATACTGACTTGCAGTTCTGGTATCCAGATGGACTTGCGGAAATCTGCAAGCTGGTTAATCAATGTTGTTACGTTGGGCTGGGCATAGTTGAACTCGTCCAAGTGCAGCAACTTGACCTGTCCATCATTAGCTCTGTCCTTGAGCCACATCAGGATAATGCCCTCTCGCTGTGCTGTCTTGGTCGCAGCAGTACCATTTGCTGTCAGGATATCAGAGCATACCAAGTCCCAGCGGTTCACATCGGTATTCAGACTGAACTCATAGAGCTTCCAGCCGAACTTCTGACACAGATAGTGGACAAAGTAAGACTTACCTGTGCCAGTATCGCCCAGCAGCCTGAGATTGCCCACACGCCTTAGGATTGCCAGTGCCTTGTCCTCTGCTCTGCTCTCATCTATGTAATCAATGCCGTTCATTGCCTCTCACCATCCTGCATAGCAAAGAACTCTGCCACACTTCGCCGGACACCATAGTAATGCACTCCCTTGATATTGCCATAAGGGGTATAGCACACTTCGCCGTTGGCTCTGAGTATTACCAAGCACCGTGTTGTGGGTCTCTTGACACGCCTGCCATCACCGTGCAGTTCCCTGCGTCTGCTCTGGTCTGTCATCCTGCTCAGATACTTAACTATTCCCAATGTTTCATAGCCGTATCTGGGATGCACAAACCAGACCTGCTTGCCCTTGAGCTTGGAGTAATCGTGCTCACTCATTGCTCATCCCTGCCTCGCAAAACATACCCACCGCTTCTGGTGTAATCAAATCCGTTCAGGGCGCAGTAGTATTCCAAAACCAGCCTGCTCACATTTGTATTCCGCAGAGCCACGCGGATTGTTGGGATATCTTGTTCGCTTATCATCTCATCTCATCTCCTGCTCCGTCAGAGCAGCCTTGTTCTGCCCTGACATTTTACATATGTTATATGCACTTCTGAGCTTATATACTATCGCTAACATCAAACATAACAATATAACATTAATACATAAGAATAGTTATATGCTTGCACACTCATATGTATCGGTATGTTGCGCTGCACAAAATGTGAGACACGCCTGACCGCGCTTTACACACACAAAGGCATTCAGCTGGTAAGAGTGCCAGTTATGTGGTGTAGCAAGTGTGAAGTGGTTCATAAGGTCAGGCTTGGAACTGATGATAATCTGATATAGGCACTGGTAGGGCAATCCGCAGGGGATTGTTGGCATCCATAACCATCTTGTTCATACAAAAATCACCGTCCCCTGCCAGCCTGCATACCAGTGCCCAGCACAAATGGCAGGTGAGGTTCTTGTGAACTACACTCTCACTTTCCTCACTTGCCAGTGCAAATAGGTGAACAATGACCATCATAACATTCTCAGTGCTGCTTGACAAACTGCTCAGCAGGGATAAGTCCCAGACCATCAGACTGCTCAAGCCTAAATGGAAATCGCTCAGAATAGGTATCAGGGCGCAGCTGTGGTGGAGATACGGGACTGATGAAGCTGTCCTGCTCGGCTATGGTAAAATCACCGCTAAGGAGTTCAAACGTGGCTATAACCTGATAGATGCTGATGCTGTGCCGGATGGGTTCAGTAATGTTCTGGAACTGCGGCGCACATTGGCTGAACTGAACAATATGACAATGGCGCAGGTCTTGATGGCAGAATGGGCAATAATCAGCTGGGAATGGGTATGATAGGCTGCCAGTGGAATGATGGTTGTGATAGGTGCTGCTGGTCGTGTGAAGCATTTTTCCAGATTTCCCAGTTTTCCCGATTTTGAACACCACATTCCATCATATGTGTTATTTTTAGGGAATTCTGGGGAAACTGGCGAAACTTATGCCCAATAGATACATTTCCCTCGCTTGAGGATGAGCAGGAACAGTTACCCACCAGCTTGAGGATTTATTTCCGTCATTCTTTTTGTAATGCTTCCTGATTTTTGAAGCTTTTATATGCTCTCAAGACATTTGTCATACAGAGAAGCGATACCCGAAAGGGTTCGCATCAGCAGGATGTCAAACATCCTGTGCCGACGGAATCACTCGCGGCGGTCTCACCTCTAACCGCAATAGCAGAGGTGATATGAAGGTTCAGTTCCCAACAGTAGAGCAGAGATAGTTCCAGATGTTCACTACTGTATTGGGGTTCTATGTTTTGCCTTGAATGAATGCATCCACTAAGAACTCTGGGTCTATGCCACCAACTTCTGCATATAGTTTCAGATACTTGGAACAGGTCTCACAGTGCAGGAAATACAAACCTGCTTTGGTGATTGTGGGGAATGCCAAGACCATGTCAGCATAGTCCACGTCGTCTGGGGAAATCTGAACCTTGATGTCCAGTGTAGGATTAGTGCCGTGCACCTCTTTGACCCGAACCCAGATTATAGTTTTTGCGGTTACTTCAATGTCTGCTGGGTCTGATGGGCTGTCTGCTGTAATTAGCTCATCAGTCCACAAATCATATTGACATATCCTGTGCTGCACCATTGTTCACCACGCCCAAAACCTGAACTTCACTCCCTGATTTTGACCTCTGAACCTGATAAATGTTCTGCTCTGCGAAGCAAATACCAAGTCCTCAACTGCCAGCACTCTGCCATAGACATTCGGATTAGCACCAGCATCAAACGTCCATTCCAGCCACCCTCCACCATCGTGGATAAATCTGATACCCTGAGATGTGAATGCACCTTTTATTGGGTCTATGAAGTTCACAGGCGCAGTCCAAACCTGACCTGCTGGTAAGGGATTGGCTGGCAGCCCATAACTGGTATAGAACATCTTATCGCTGATGCAGCATACAGGATGCTTTAGCAGTTCGATTATCTTCTTCAGTTCTGGGATTATCCATCCAAAATCAGGTAGCTGGCTCATTTCAATTCCTGTCCACAATGAGGGCATTTTGGTTTCTGGGTCAAGCATTTCTGACATAACCACTGCGGAGATAGTTCTTCTGCGGGGTATTTCTCACCACAACTTTCGCAGGTATCGAACACAGCAGGCTCTTTGGTGTTCCTGACAACCTGTCTCATCTGTTCTTCGCTCAGGTTTCTCATAACATTCCATACCTTGCCAATATTCGTTCCTCGCCGGTCAGTTCAGGTTTGACTACCTTGTATCTTGGCACTGGTGGTGCAACAGGTGGCACTACTGTTGGTGGCGCTACAAGCTGTGCTGCTTTGTCCTTCAATATCCAGCTGATGATTGCAGCATAGATGTGCTTCGTTCTCTTGTGCCTGAACTCCCAATCTGGACTGTCATCTTTCTCATAAGAGCCTATTGAAGTATCATAAATCCTGCTGTCTGAGACCATATACTTGATGACGTTTGTGGTCTTGTCCCAGCTGACAAAACGTGCCCTGTTCTTGACATAGTAGATTATGCCTTTCTGGAAACGCTCAAATTGGTCTGCATCAAAAGCTGGGTTCTCAACATCTGCCTCTGGGAACTTGTCCATATGTTCTTTCAGCTTCTCTCTGATGGTCTTAATCATTTCCTCCTCTATCGGTGTTATCTCCTCTGCCTCAGCAGGTCTGGGCTTGACTGGTGGAACTTCTGGAATAGGCTCATAAATCGCAGGTCTCATAGCCTCACGTTCCAATCGCTCTGCTTCCTCCCTTCTTCGTTCTGCTTCTTTCATATACTCTTTGAACCGTTCTTCAGCACCAGCTTCCCAAGCTTCCCTTGCCCTGCGCTCAGCCTCACCTGCTGCCTCTCTTGCCTCTGCTTCCAGTGCTCTCAGTTCCCTTCTGGTTGGTGGTGCTGCTGCTGTGGGTATAATCTCACCAGTAACAGTCAGCCTTACACTCAGCTGCCGTGCTATGTTGTCCCTGTTCTCATACAGGTGCAGGGTAGGGTCAATTAGTGCTTCCAAGTCCACAGTATCCGGCTCAATCCCACCCCTGCGTAACCATTCAGAAAGAGTATGCTTTTGGAGTGCCTTCGGCATCACTTCTGGCATCAAACCCACAACCGCTGAAGCTTCTTCATCCATTCATTAGCCTTATCTGTGCCACCAATGCTGTGCAGCAGTTCAAATATTCTGTCCATTCCCCAGACTGCCACCCCATAAGCAAATTTCCGTGCTGACCAGTAGCCAACATCTTCAGCAACTATTGCCTCCAATGTCGGTGGACGTTCAGACATAACCCATATCAAGAAGTATGGGAACTCAGCACCATAAGCTCTGCTATAGCCAAAATCAGTGATGGTCATATAGATTGCTTTCGCTGCGTCCAGTTTTGCTATTGCTTCCTCGCGTTTCATTCAAGTTCACCTTAGTATGATGGTGCAATGTAATAGCCCTTGCTCATCAGGTAGCTCTCAACAAAATCCCTGATATCACGCCAGATTGACCAATTCCTGCCTGCTCTGTGCTCAGCAGCAGTCCAGTCCAAGAATGCTCTCTTTTTCTCAATCGTGAAGGGTCTGAACTGTTCCGGCAGCTTGGCATTGATGATACTGAACAGATGGAGTGCATCCAGTTTGGTCAGTCTGGTCAGGTTGAACAGATGCCTTCTCCTGCTCTCTATAAATGTCAGGATTGCGTCCTGCTCATCTGGGGTAGCATAAAGCAGTTCTCGTTCCTCTGGTGCAACAGGAACAGCAGGAACAGGTGGTTTAGGTGGCGGTGCTGCCTCACGTTCAAGTATCCTAAATGCTTCCTTTCTCCTCCTCTCACGTTCCAGTGCAACCATAGCTTCCTCACTGATGCTCAGTTCCTTACCTGCCTGTTCCATTTCCCAGTAATACCTGTCCCTTGCTGCTTTGGACATTCCATACTCCACACAGGGCGCAAAATCACCCTTAGCCCTTGCCAAACAAGCTGCGGTAACGATATCAAGCACAGGGATGAGATGTTCCTTCATATAGCGTTCCACACGCTCTGCCTCAGTCAAAAATAGCCCTCCTTCCTGCCAAATTTTGCATCTGGATTGGAACTTTCGCCTTTCGGGTATAATTTTCTGACTTTCAAGTCAGTGGTATTATATGTGTGCCTTGCGATTGTTTTCCAGTGCAAAAAATACGGGTAATAATCTAATTTTTTCTGTTCTGGTTTCGGCTCTTGTATCCTTAATTCTACTTCCATTCCTTCTGGCACATCACTCCAATCCAAGGTTCGTAACCATTCTTCTGTTTTTTTCACAATTTCATTCTCGGTTTCTGCTTCAAATACTGTATCTCGTTCAAACATATCGTCGTAAACACGATAAAATCTTTTCGGGTTCTCCCCGCCGTCGGGGTTGCCGCTCTTTTCGGGTGATGGTAATCTAAGAGGCACTTTTTCAGGATAGGTAAGACGCAATTTTTCGGGCAATATCATTTCGGGCTTTTCGGGTGATGACCTCTTACCCATTACTACCTTCATTTTGCTATTTGCTTCTTCAACAACAACATCGTATTCTCCCTCGCTGATTTTTCCAGCGTAATAATCATCCGAAGCATCTCTTTTAATTTCCAGAAGTTCATCTTTGGTATGTGCCGCATCTATTCTGTCCAGTAAATGCTGTGCAGCTTTGGAGAACCGTGCACCTGATGGATATGTGCCCATCATACTCCTCATTCTCTGTTCCGCTACTGCTCTCTCATTCTCTGGAAAATACACCATCTTGCCATCAGCCTCAAACCAAGTTCCGTTCCAGCTGACCTTAGCACCTTTGGGTATGTCCTTCCAGTAGATTGCATCCGTTGGCATCACAATCCCCTCGCAATGATGTCCTCTGGGAAATACTTGCTTATCCCGAAATCGGCAAGTGTATAAAAAGCATCTGCCTTGTCCCGTATGAGTGTGAACTTGTCATCGAACCTCTTTGCTATTCCAATGTCCACAAACCAGTTCATAACTGCTTGGATAAGCTGTTCTCTGTTCCTGACTGCCAGCATCTTCTTGCTTAGTTCCATATCCAGCCATTCCAGAACATTCCTCGTGATGTATTCCGTCTTTGGCATAAGTCTGAGCACCATCAATCTGGCAACATCATCAAAATTGGCATACTTGCGCCCAATCGCAGGCAGCCCTTCTGGTGTCAGATAGAACTCAACTTCTCTTACCATAATTTACACCTGCTTCCCAAGCCGTTTCATCTCTGCCATCTCTCTCATAACCCTGTCAATCAGGATGAGCTCATATCGGTGTCTGTGCTCATCTGTGGCTATTAACCTGAGTGTGTTAGCGTGAACAGGCAGCCCTCGACTGTCAAACTCCTCAGCCAGCTGTTCATACATCTTGGCAGCTTCTTCCTCGTCCTTCATCGCAGCAGCTATCTTCTCGTTCAGTGGTGTGCAGGTCATCTGATTAATCCCTTCTCCTTGAGCAGTTTGATAAACTCTTGAATGGTCTTGGAGACCGGCAATTCGCTATGTGCGGACGGTATCCTTTCCTGTGCTGGCAGTCTTGGAGTGAACGCCGGTGGCTGGTCTGGTGCTGTGTTTATGAAATAACCCAGAATCTTCATTTTGCTGTCATAGCAGGGCACATACTTGCAGTAGAAGTATTCTGCCCACTGCTCAGGTGTCTTTATCTGGTCAAGACTGATGTTATCCGTGTAATTTCCTGAAGCAACCAGCTTCTCAGCCAATGCAATCGCATCTATCGTGTTATAGGCATTGAACCCTATTATGTTGCCAGTTCTCTTGCTTCTGATAACAGCAACCGTGCCTATTATTGGTGTCTCGAATGTTGTTATGGTCATCAATGCCCTCTCTCCTTTTCCCTCTTTTTCTTTTGGTAATACAAGAACGCCAGTATCCCACCTACCACGCCAGCGGTAACAGCACCACCAACAACCCACCACTTGTATTGTTCCCACCAAGTTGGTGGCGGTGGAACATATCCTGGTGTGCACTTCAGGACAAGCTCATCCCAAGTGTTGAAGTAAGTTGGGATAATTGCATACGGGCATAAGAACTTCTCGGCATCATAGGCATAGAGGAACACCTTGATGGTGCTGCCAAAGATTAGTTCCTGACTACCGCGCTCTGTTACCACTGTAATCTCTATCTTGACCGGCTTACCTGCTCTGTGC
>Ga0315312_1000866_pt1 | contig 28445 bp, 33 predicted proteins | sample TDP7_MG_FD_203629 | JGI IMG/M metagenome (GOLD analysis project Ga0315312, IMG submission 203629) | Freshwater sediment microbial communities from Lake Towuti, South Sulawesi, Indonesia - TDP7 | ecosystem: Environmental > Aquatic > Freshwater > Lake > Sediment | place: Indonesia: South Sulawesi... | reverse complement strand
TAGTTCTTCGCCTTTCTTGCACATTTATATTTCGCCACTTTTCCAACATTTCGGATACGTGCACCTAGGCATCAGCACCCGTTCAGTTTTGGCAACAACTCCATGTTCCATGTTCAAAATCTCCTCTGTAGAAACTACAGCCTTTGCCAAAGCCACAGCCTCACCCTTCAAAGTGAAAACTGCAACCATTAAACCATTGTTTATTTCAGTTTCAATCGATAAGACGCCTGGCGCCGTTAGATTTGCTCCATGGCAGATGGCATCAACTGCAGAATCTCTAATGTAAATTTTGGGAACCAACGCCAAAGCCTCCTCCATTGGCTGTATGAATTTTCTAAAAATTTTCTCGTCTTTTAGCTGTTGCCATTCCATAAACCAGTAAGCCACATCATGCAAAGTCACAATACCCCCGCTTTCGACAAAAGGTCCAGCTCTGGTTCTGCGAAGTTCCTGCATATGTGCTCCGCACCCTAAAACTTCTCCTATATCATAACAAAGTTTGCGTATGTATGTCCCGCCTTCACACCCAACCTTGAAAAGCACGTTTCGCCCATTCATTTCAAAAAAGTCAATGTAATAGATTTTTCTTGTTCTAAGTTGACGCTTCACGGAAGCCCTTAATGGTGGCCTTTGGTAAATTGTGCCTTCAAACTCTCGTAGCACTTCGCTGACTCTGTTTTCTGTTACATCGCCGTGAAGTTTCATCACACAAACATATTCTTTTCCGCTGTAAAGCAAAGCCTGAACAATTTTTCTAGATTCCTCTAGGGTGACAGGTAAGACGCCGGTCACTTTGGGATTTCTCTGGCTTATGCCTCTAGAGTCCCGCCGTGACCAACCTGCTGAAGATTTAAGATACGCTTAACCCAAGCAGCTACTTCATGACTTGTTGGACCAGCTGGCTTGTCAAGGTTTATAACACCATATCGCATGTATTCTTCAGCCGGTCTTTCCGCTGGTTTATGTCCATAATGGGGATTCGTCTTATCCTCAGCCTTCACCAACAATTTACGCTCGATTTTCCATGGGACAACACTTCTAGGCATAGGCGAATACTACACTCCTACAAAGTAGAAAAAGGTTTAGAGTTATAAGAGTTTAAGCCGAAGTCAATGCTGGCTTAACGGGTTGCGCCATTTCCTCAAGCTTGCCTGAAGCCTTAAGTTCTTCTGTGACTTCTTCGTCGGTTGCTCCCCGTTTAATCGCTATTTTGTCTTGGAGTGGTTCAACATGGTTCATGTTTGCCCTTCTCCTCTTCACGCCTGTCACAGTTTTCGGACCAGTAATTACTACGAAGCCTTTGTCTATTATGTCAACTATCACGCATTTTCTTCCAGCCTCTCGGCCAGTTAATTTCACGCAGATTCTACCAACCTCTATTGCCGGCATGTTAAAGTCCTCCTTTAGAAGGGCATAGAATAACCATTCAGACACATATTTATAACTTCACTTGCAACGGATGCTTAAGTCATGAAACGTTCAACTACATTGTAAAGGACGCTTGTTCCAAACACTAGATTTTCTATCGAGATTCGCTCGTCTATACCGTGAATACTTTTTAAAATTTCTCCGTAGGGCATGTCCGCCCGCATCGGTTGAAAGCCGTAGCATATGCTACCTGTTTTTCTGAAGAAGCGAGAGTCGGTTCCACCAGTAAGCAAGATTGGCGCTACGGAACTGTTTGGTTCAAACTCTTTTACAACGGTGGCGATCTGTTCGTAAAGCGGTGTGTTTGCCAGCGATTCAGATGGCTCATTGGCTTGAATTGTTTCAAACTCCAACTTTTCTAAGCCTATATCCTTTAACAAACCCTTTATTTCATTCATGGCATCCGCAGGAGTTTGTCCAGGCAAGATTCGACAGTCGAAAACAGCTTCGCATTCTGATGGAATTATGTTTTCCTTTACACCTCCGTGAATTATTGTAGGTGCAATAGTCATTCTAAGCTTTGCCCGAATCTCCTCAGCCATGGCTTTGTCTTTCTGAGCTAACATATCCAAAATTTGATCGCCCATATCAGGGTTTTGAAGTAAAAGCGTAATGGCCTGCTGCACCATTTTGTTTTCCTTTGCAACTTCAGTCAGAAACTGTCTTGCAGGTGGCACAACTGTCATTTTTGCTCGGTAATTCCCAAGTTTTTCAACAATTTTGTTCATGCGGAGTATGGCATTGTCCGCTGTGCCAGGCACTGAGCCGTGTCCCGGGCATCCTTTTGCCTTAACTTTAAACCAGTAAATTCCCTTCTCTGCTGTTTGAATTGTGTAAATGTTTTTGCCGTTAAAGGGGATTGCTAGGCCTCCGCCCTCGTTTATCACATAATTTGCTTGAATTTTTTCGGGATAATTGCGGACTAGCCAGCCTGCTCCTGCTTCTCCGCCTTTTTCCTCGTCGGCCGTGGCAGCCAGTATGACGTCGCCTTTAAGTTTCATGTTGTTTCTTTTCAGAAGTTTTAAGACTATAACTTCCATGGCTGTCATCGACTTCATATCTAATGCACCACGTCCCCAAACAAAATCATCTTTCACTACGCCTCCGAACGGGTCTACACTCCACTCTTTCGGGTTTGCAGTCACGACATCCAAATGCGAAAGCAAAAGCAGATTTGGTCTTTTGCCTGTTCCTTTAAGGCGTGTGATTATGCTGCCTCTTCTAGGCGCGGACTCAAAAAGTTCGCATTTAAAGCCTTCTTGTTTCAAGGTTTCAGCCAAGTGTTTTGCTGCTTCTGTTTCGTTTCCTGGCGGGTTAGTTGTGTTTATGCGGATTAAATCGCTTAGAAGATTTGTGACTTCTTCTTCAATTTCACTTAACAGTTGAGCACACATTTGAGGATTCACCTATTGCCTTAGATGTATGACGCCTAATCCACTTAAGATTTTTTTCTTCTAACATGTGAGGTGGAAAGCTCCGACCACCCGCCTGTTAGACTTTAAAAGTTTGTTAAATGTTTGACATGCCTCCTTTGTTGGCTGAGCCACCAATTCAATTCCCTGAGATTTTAGAATGGTTTCCACTTCGGGTGAAATCTTTACTATTCCATAATAGCCTGTGCCAACAACGAGCACTTCTGGTCTGGGTTCATGGTTAAGGATTTCTTTTAAATCCTCTACGTAAATTCTATGTCCTTCCTTTCTCCACCAGCTCTCTATAACTTGTTCCGGAAAAACTATAACGTCGCTTGTGTATTTTCTTGCCTTTATGACTATTAAGCCAAAATCATAAGACTCGATCAAAGCTGAACGCCACTCAACTTTAAACTTTTTTGAGATTTAAATCTCACGATTCTAACATGCCAACCAAAAGAAATGAAGAAGAAGTACTTTTATTTGAAACTTCTATAGGGATGTTATAGAGGACTTTGAATGGCTACTGAGCAACCGCAGGTTCTTTCTCAGTTGCGTGAATTTTCTCCAACAAAAACTGTTGGTTTGATATCTGATACGCATATACCTGTGAGGGCTAGGGATATTCCGAAAAAAGTTTTCGAAGTTTTTGAGAAGGTGGATTTCATAGTGCATGCGAGTGATTTAGTGGAAATGTCTGTTATTGATGAGTTAGAGCAGCTTGCGCCTGTTTTGGCTGTTTATGGAAACATGGATGGGCCAGAAATTCGTGGGAAACTGCCAAAACTGAATTCTGTTAAGGCTTTCGATTGGAAAATCGGGGTTATGCATGACCCTGGAGCACTTTTCGGGATGAGGAAAATGCGTGAAATTGCTAAGCAGAACGACTTTAATGTACTGGTTTATGGGCATACGCATAACTCTAGCATAAAATGGGAAGAAAACACATTGTTCATAAACCCTGGAAGCCCAACAAATCCTCTGCCACCTTTTATAACCAAGTCAACCGTGGCTTTGCTGAGGATTACAAAAGAAAAAATCACGCCTGCAATAATCCAAATTTAAGCAGGTTATCAGATGGTGAAGGAAATGCATGGAAAGCTTAGGTTGAATGCATCTACTATTTTGATGCCTGGTGAAAGAAAAGTTGACGCTGAAGTCTATATTCATTTGAAAGGTTATGCGAGAGCGAGGGTCAGCCATCTGGATATTGAGAAAATGGGGTTGGGGAAGGTCATTCGTAGAGGAAGAGGCAATTTTCTTGAGATAAGGGGAGTTGAGAACGGTTTAGAGGTTATTCTGCGGGAAAAGCGCCAAATAATTTTAGATGGAGAAGAGCTCGCGGTTTCAAGCATTGTTGTAAATTATCCATTGCTTAATGAAATTATTGAAAAGGAAAAGTCAACGAAGGCTTGGGTTGGCAGAAAATATGATGGCATTTACATAGGTTTTAGAAAAGCAGAGCTTGAGAGGCTTGAGAACCTAGCTTTAGAGAAATTTGGGATAAAACCGCTGAAGAAATTAGAAAAGCCACCATCAAGAATTAAGCCCTAAAAACCTTAATATAACTTATTTATGCTTCCTTGATGATTCAGTCAACAAGTTTTTGAGTTTTTGCTCTGATCTCTCCGAGTCTTCTTATTGTTTCGTCCGAAAGTACGAAAATTTCTGGTTTCCGCAGAATCTTAGCGGAATTATTATACGTTTCCAAAAAATTAAACGGGTCGCCCACAGTTTTGACGAGTTCGCTTGTGCCAAAGGTACTTTCTATCACATCTGCCATGAAATGTCCAACCGGATGACATGAGTTGTTACTGAATATAGGTACCGGATTTTCCAACTTTTGCACTGCTTTGTCGAACAGCATCAAGTAGTTTCTCGCATTTGAGTACATTTGTCTTCGCGTTTTTCTTAACTCTAGTAAAGGTTCGAATTCGTTGTCGGGCTTCTCGGCACCAAGGTCGTAAACCTTATCGGCGATGCCTTCACTTTCGAGCCAAAATAACACCTGAAAAATCTCCGAATAGTGGTCTCTTTCATAAGGCACTGCCATTTCTGCACGACAAGAGTGATGAAATTCATGGGCGAGAAGTCCTACAGCTTTAGTTTTGCCCAATATCACTAAGAGCGTAATGTCTGCATAGATTTCCCCTTTAAATCCTCTGCAGTCTCCACCATCAAGAACAAAGTAGATGGTTATATTTACTGGTTCGATAACCTTTGGGAGATACTTTTTAACCATCGAGTACATCTTCTGTTTTATATCGACTTGTTTTAGGAACGACACAGTCTCTTCAATTTGGTGCCAGTTGTTGCTGCAATATTTGTATATCTTCTCAATGAAGGGAAAACGACTTTTTTCCAAATTGCTTTCAAGGCCATCTTCCGAAAAGGCGTTGGTGATTATAGCCAAATGCTCGTCAAATGATATTTTCATATCTTCGTTCATGTAACCAAACATTTTCTTCAGAACCTTGTTTGATCTGATTTTTATTTTAATCTTAGAAGTTTGATGCTGACCAGCTTTCACTTCCTCAATGAAAGGAACTAATAAGTCGTAACCTTGGAAATCTTTCGAAATTGGCATATTTCTCTCTTGGAAATGGCTTATCGCTATATAAAAATCATTGCACGGACAATCTATGAGCAGGGTGACCGTAAGCGTCTGTGCTCCTGCATCATACATTTATCCATTATCACAGTTAAGCCTGCTTTTCTTGCCGTCTCTGCTGCTTCCTCGTTGATTATTCCAAGCTGCATCCAGACTACATAAGGCACGCCATGCATTTTTTTCAATTGTACCACTTGGTTGACTATTGACAAGACCTCGTCAGAAGGTCTAAAAACATCAACAATTTCTAAGGTGTTCTGAACTTCGACGGGTATGCCGATGAGGCTTTTGTAGCTTTTCTCGCCCAAAACTTCATCTGCGAATGGATTGATTGGCACGATGTGAAAACCGTGTCTCTTCAAATATTCAGCCACCCGATAGCTATCTTTAGAGGGGTCTCGTGACAACCCTACAACGGCGACGGTTTTATATCTCGTTAAAATTTCCCTCACATCATCGCAGTCCAACTTTTCAACCCCCAAGAAATAAAATGGAAACGAGACATTGCTTAAATGGTTTAGTTCACTTTAACTTATCTCTCTCCACCGTGCGGGAATGTCGTTTCGCAGAGAGTTTTAAAAGCAAAAATGGCAGAGCGTTTTCATACTGGTTTGCCACTGGAGGTACGCATTAATGGAACATTGCAAAAATCCATGGAATAGGGAATGCAAGAACAATGAGATTGAAGTTTACATTCTTTTTAAAGGAGAAAGACTGCCTATTTGTAGGCGATGCTGGAGCAGAATATCAGACAAGGATTTGGAGTGGTGAAAAATGGAAAAGTTCAGCATGAACACGGCGAAGTCTTTTCTGGGAAAGAACGTGAACCTTCACTTGAAAGACGGTTCAGTTATAATAAATGTTCAGTTATCAGAGCTTCAAAAAGACGAGTTCAGAAGAGAAACTTTTGTTAAATGCATTCCATATGGAAAAGGAAACGAGTTTAGAATACCGCTGAAAAACATATCATGGGCAGAACAATTAAACCTAAACTTGATTCTGGCCAACGATAAAAATTAAGCAAGATTGGATGCTAACTCCATAAAAATAAAGAAAAATGGAATTTAATAATCAGAGACATGTTTTTTACATAAAACCAGCAAACAATCTTAAATAACCCAAAGCAAATTCTCTCAAACGGTGATAAAAATGCCTTGCACAGTCATAACCGGAGCCTTTTGGGGGGACGAAGGTAAGGGAAAAATAATTTCGTACTTAGCTCTAAAAGACCAGCTAGACGTTTGCATAAGAACAGGCTCAGTTAACGCCGCCCACACTGTTTGGTATCAAGGCAAACGCTACGCATTACACATGGTTCCAGCAGCATTTGTATATGAAAAATGTCGCTTATCAATTGGTGCAGGCGCAAATGTTCTTGTGGCAAAGTTCCTTGAGGAAGTTGAAGCAACAAACGTTAAAAACCGCATAGGCATAGACCACCAAGCATCCATAATTGAAGAGAAACATTCAATTCAAGACAAAACAAGCGCACATCTAAAGGGTTTAGGCACAACTGGATGGGGCATAGGACCAGCAATCGAAGAACGCGTCCGCAGAACAGCAAAGCTTGCAAGGGACATTCCGGAACTGCAGCCATACTTAACAAATGTGACTACAGAAGTCAACAACGCAATAGACGCTGGCAAAAAAGTTTTGTTAGAAGGAACTCAAGGCTTGATGCTTTCGCTTTTCCATGGAACATATCCATACGTAACCGGCAGAGACACAAGCGCCTCAGCGATATGTTCCGAAGCAGGTGTAGGCCCAACAAAAGTTGACAACGTCTTAGTAGTGTTTAAAGCCTTCGTGACACGCGTTGGTACAGGCCCATTACCTGGAGAATTGACAAAAGAAGAAGCATTGAAGCGTAGATGGTTTGAAACTGCTGCCGGAACTGGCCGCGATAGACGCTCTGCCCCTTTCAACTTTGAACTAGCGAGGAAAGCTGTAATGGTTAATGGTGCAACGCAAGCCGCCCTTACAAAACTTGACATTCTATTCCCAGAATGCAAAGGTGCAAGAATATACGATAAGCTTTCTACAGAAGCAAAGCAGTTCATAAAAGAAATTGAAAAACAAACAGGAATCTCCGTTGTGTTAATTGGCACTGGACCAGAAGCCCTAGACATAATCGACAGAAGAAAATGATTCAGTTTGCCAAAATCAAGTGTACACCACATTTGAAACTCATGGAATAGAAATTTCTTTAAGGCAAACTAGTTGATTTTGATTATCTGAAATTGATGTGAGACGTATGGGTAAAACTGTAAGGAAAGTTTACTATTTCGATGAGCCGGGTAAACAGAACACCGAGGAAGTAATAGAAGTTGTAAAGAATGCGATCAAGGAAACAAAAATAGACTGTTTGATAATTGCAAGTACATCCGGTGAAACTGCCCTAAAATTCGCAAAGGCGTTAACGGATGAAAAAGTTAGGATAATATGCGTTTCTGAACCACCTTCAAGGCAGATATGGGATGATGAATGGCCATGTATCAACCAAAAAATCAGAGAAGAGCTGGAAAAACACTGCGTAACCATAGTTGACCGTGTTCCATACAAATTTCACGACTCAGTACTGGAGATGGCGAAGTGGTACACGCCTATACCTGAACATATAATTGGTGATACGCTCGCATTTGTCGGAGGACAAGGATTGAAGGTTGCTGTAGAAGTTATGTTCATGGCGGTGCAAGGAGGCTATGTTGAACCAAACAGGGAAGTTATCGCAGTGGCTGGATATGGAGGAGGAGCAGATACCGCGGTTATTGTGAAAACTTGTTTCCCAGAAAACTTGTTCTCCTCTGATGTTGAAAAAAGACTTGAGATTAGAGAAATTATTGCCATGCCTAGAAAGAAGAAATACTGGAATTGGGACGAGAGAAGCTGTCTTAAAAAATCTTAGTGAGCATAGAAAACAATAAAAATTCATTCTTTATTCTGCTTGATAACCACCGGGGCCGAAATCACAAGAGGTTCAAAGTTGACTCTAACCGGACAGAAAAAAATCCTTAGACTAGGCTTTCCATTCGAAGTGTTAAACAGAGACTTGAAACTTATTTTAGCATGCAACTTGGTTGGCTCTTTCGGGGATGGTCTCTACGCTTACCTTTTACCCGTTTACATTACCGGGACTTTAAAGGCCAATTCGGTGGAAGTTGGAATACTCTATGCCGTCATGAGTCTATCGACAGCTTTGACATTGCTTTTGGCTGGAATGATTGCAGATAGATACGATCGCAAAAAGATTATGATTGCAGGCTGGATTGCATGGATTCCAGCTCCTTTGATTTTCTCTCTTGCCAACAACTGGCTTCAAATGTTGCCTGGAATGATTCTGTGGGGCGTTTGGCTTGGCGGACCGACAACCACAGCCTACATTGTAGGCACTGCCGACAAAAGCAAGTTGACTTTGACTTTCACAGCCATTTCTTCTGGATGGTCCTTCGGCTATATTTTTTCTCCAGCACTAGGGGGTTACATAGCTGGAACAGTTGATCCACGAGTCATTTTCTATCTAGCTTCAATTCTCTATGCTTCAGCATGCTTCATTCTCATGTTTATCAGCAAACAACAATTGATGGGCTATAAGCAAAGCCCTTCACAAGAGCGCAATTCATTTTTCGACCTCTTAAGAACAAGAAAACTGCTCACGTTGTCGATTTTCTTTGCTTCCATTTGGTTCGTTTTAATGCTGTTTCGACCATTCATTCCCCAGTTTCTTAAAGATAAGTATGGTTATAGCGATTTTGAAATCGGCGTTTTAGGTTCGGTTTTATTCTTTGGATCAGCTGTTTTAGGGATTCTCTTAGGCAGGCTTGGAGACAAGTTGAAAAAATCGTATGCTTTAGCCACTTCCCTCGTTCTTTGTAGCATATCTCTAGTTCTTCTTCTACTGTTCAACAATTTTTCCATTCTGATAATTGCATTTTTCATAGCAGGCGGTTCCTACATAACCTGGTCTCTAATGGGTGCTATTATTGGTCCAATTGCTCCAGAATCTATTAGGGCTCGTTGGGTCTCTATGCCCCAAGCAATAATGGTGTTCAGTTCCTTCATAGCGCCTTATGTGGGCGGCGTATTATACAGCATCTCATCGTCTTATCCATTCATCATAGGAATTGCGCTAACACTCTTCATAGCATTACTAACAACCACAAAACTCTTTGAAAAATAGCTTTTTTGAGGGAATCTAAGAAACTAGCTTCAAGGTCTTGCGCCGAGTGTCAGCTGTTTGTCCAAAACAGTGCTACCTCGAAGAACCTTCAAAGAGATCACGTCGTATGGACTCTTGTATCTCTCCATGTAAACAATCAGGTCTTCAGCTCGGGTCACTGGTTGTCCATCCACTTTTGTGATTATGTCATTGCTTTGCAAGCCTGCATTGTCAGCTGGGCCTCCTGACACAACTGAGCTGATTAGTAACCCGCCAACATAGTTTGTGGAGTATTCGATGCCTAGCCACGGATGCGTATAGTCTCCTGTTTGAATTATTGCATCGGCAACCCTTTTTATAAGGACTGATGGTATAGCATATCCTACGCCTACGAAGGCTCTGACTTCTCCGCCAGTTTCTATGGCAAATGTCACACCTACCACAAAGCCTAAACTGTTAAGTAATGGGCCGCCAGAATTGCCCGGATTGACGGCAGCGTCGATTTGGATCAAATCAGCTATTGCATAGTTTCCCTCTGGCGGAGGTACTCCAAAATCAGACAGCCGTATGACTCTGCCCATTTGGCTTACGATTCCAGACGTCATTGAACCTCTTAAGCCAAAAGGGTTCCCGATGGCGTAGACAGGTTCGCCCACCATTAGCTGCGTGGAGTTTCCAAGGATTAAGGCATGGGACTGTTCCGGTAGTGAATCTACCTTGATTACTGCCAAGTCACTGTAAACGTCGCTTCCTGTAGGCTGTGCTTGGACGGTTGTTCCATTGAAGAAGGCTACAGTGATGCTGGCGGCTCCTTCTACAACGTGGTTGTTGGTAACAATGTGGCCTCCGTCGTCATAGATGAAACCAGAACCTTCAACAATAGAACCGTTCGCAAGTGTACATGCAATTAGTACTACGGAATATTTTGTTTGGTTGTAGATTTGAACTGCAGTTAGGTTTGCGACTTGAGCATGATGTAAAGATTCAATTAGACTTTGAAGCTGTTGCATTTGGTCTAAGAGGGTTGCATAATTGTCTCTTAAAGCTTTAAAATCGGCTTTCAAGTCCAAGTATATAAAGGCAAAACTTCCACCCAATGCCAAACAGATGAAAATCATTACTATTAGAAACTTTTTGTCAACGGTTATTTCAGGCGTTTTTTCCATTGTCGCCACCTTTTTTTTATTTTTGTTATTTTACTCTATCAAACACTTACTTAAATGCTTAGCAAGCCGCTTGCCTCTATGAGATATACCATTCCTTTCTTCGCTTTAGGTTTGGGCATGTGAACTGAGCTTTGTAGGAGGAGGAAAGAGTAATCTTTCAAATGAATCCGTTCTGCTTGACAAATCTCAGTCTCTCCCAACTAAGTTTCGGATTTCAATACACCGCGTAAATGTGTACACACTAACTATTTTTGACAACGCTCACTTTTCCGCTTCTACCAATCTTTAACTGACGTACACCTCTAAACACGATAACATTCGCGTTTTCAACTTGAATGAGGTCACCCGCAGAAATTCCATCTGTAAGTTTGCATCCACGTTAATTGTGAGGGTTTACCTTAGAATAAAGAGAAAAGACGTGTGTGTTAAAAATACTTACTCTTTGATGGCGTTCTTAGCTTCATTAACCCACTTTGAAACTACTTTCTCTGAAACCTGAAGTTTCTCCGACAGCTCTTTTGGGTCAAAACTTGCTAGGTCCTGAACCGATCTTACACCGCAAGACTTCAATTTCTCTGCCCTCTTAACCCCGATCCCCTCTATACTGGTCAGCTCTGTAGGATGTATGGGGATTGCAGACTCCGTCTTTTCGCTCCCCTTCCCCACCTCTTTTTTTACGGAAGGAACACGCGTTAACGCGCCGACCAATTCGACGCTTGTCCCTAAAGCCTGACCAGGCACTCCTTTTCGGAATTTGACTCTGACCACGCCTTTCTTGCCGTGGAAACCCATAATTTTCCCGATAAACTTGTTCTTTCCATATTTCAAAACCACTTTTCGCCCGATAAGTTGGCCTGCTTCAGAGACGGAATTTGCATCTGCAAATTGGATTAGGCACCATTTTGGCATTTGTGTTCTGATGCCTATCCGATAGTTTACTATTGTTCCATGAACTGGTTGAGACACAGATTTTCACCATTGCAACGCTTCCTTTAAGACACAACTAGCTCTTAAACATGTTTCGCTTTGCCATGGTTCACCGCTAGAATGGCACGCCTAAGCTCATTTCTTTTTTGGTTTGTATTCTCTACTCTGAAACAGTGGGCTGGAGATTATTAGGTCTGCTGTCGCTCTATTACATGCAGTTGGCACGTTGTACAAGACAGCTATTCTGAGAAGGGCTTTCACGTCGACGTCGTGAGAAAGAGATTCTAGAGGGTCCCAGAAAAAAATTCCGAGAAAGCGTGTTACCATAGGGTTTATTTTGAAAAAACCGAATCCAAATTACAATTAAACCGCTGCCCTTCACCCTCGGCCAAGCCAATATCGATTTCATTCGATGACGCTTAAGCTTCCGTTTCTCCCCAGATTTAACTGCCGTTCGCCACTGAACCAGGATACATTGCCATTTTTGATGTTAATTACGTCGCCCTTGTGAACCATGTTGATCTGCTGATTCCATAAACTCATTCTCATTGAACCAGTTTCGTCTTTGATAAGTGCGTTTGATACGTAAGCAGTTGTGCCATATCTTGTGTAGACGATTTTCGGTTCTGAGAGCTTAAGCACTTCAGCCTTCAGGTCGATCCTTTTCATTCCAGGTTTCAAGTCCCCGATCTTAGGGGTTACACCCTTAAAATTCTTAACTGAGGAAGTTTTGGCCGAAATTGTTTTCATGTAGCTTTCAAGCTGATTTTTTCCTTGCAAGATAATAAGTGGTATCGAAAATTGAGCCACAACCTTTCGACCGTTGGTAAAGAGAAAAATCGCTGAATTTTTCGTCCTTTCACGACACCTTATAGCCAACTGCTTACATTCTGACTCTTCCTGATTCCAAGCTTCCACAATACAGTTAAAAAATTCACTCGAATCAACCTTATGCATCAGAGCGATTCTGGCAATATAATCCAGAATCCTTCCATCTTTGTATGAATGCATGCTGTTAGAACGCCTGCCTCTACCTCTCCAAATTTGTTTAGCCATCTAACTTGTTTCCACTTTGTTATTTTGACGCGTAAAATCCATCGTTATTGTGGTTCTTGATTACACTATAATCAAAAACAATGGATTTGGGACGCGCATATTAATACTCTCAACATCACTTATATAGTTTGGCTTAAGTAAATCTTCCAGTTTTTAATGGCACGGCATAGTGTGTGTCTTCTTTGGTGCGTCAATCGGAATTTGAACTATCTATTTGTGTGTTTGGGTTTGGGGACAAAATTTAACTTTCTCTTGTCGGTGTTGACAAAGATAATAGGCGAACCTCACTTTTAAACACAACTAACATTCTCTAATAACTCCCACGCGCGCGCACGGTATACTTGTATGGTGGCTACATGTGACTGATATCATTGCAAACATTATCCCCTTACAACTGCGATTATCATGTATGAACGTAGAATACAAAATATGATCGTGCCGGGCTGAAGTGCTTGTCAGAACTACCTGTTCTGATAATTCATCTGCGCATGTTATTGACAGGAAAGAAACATTGAGGGATTCTATCGAATTGGTTATAAGTGTCCCGTGTTCTATTGGTCTGCTCCTAGAACGAAACAAGGAGAGGAAAATAAATGAGATATACACTTGAAGAGGAAGAACCAGAAGAAACTGAAGAGGAAGAATTCGAAGAAGAAGAATGGTGACATTCCCTTAGATTTTTCTTCTCTTTTTTCAATTTTTCAGGAAGCCTTTGCGTTGGAGCAGGCGATACTTTGGTGAAGCCGCTGAAAGCCCCCGTGTTATATAGTTTAGGTTCACTGCTACAACTGTGTTCTTAGAATGCGCGGATGGAATAATTCTCTAACATCTCAACACTCACGGAACTTTTATATGTTCAATTTTTCGGGTTAGGATCTCAACGATCCAGTCGTTGTTGAGGTACATCATTGGTTTGTTGCAGGCGGGACATTTAAAGAGAAGCTCAAATGCCTCTTCGAAAGGGAATCGCTTGCAGCCTGGCGTTTGGCAGCTGTAAAACTCGTGGCTTTTCTCATATTCAAGCCGGATTTCCAGTTTTTCAAGAACACGGCACTTTTGGTTTAGGATAAAGCCTTCCAGTTGGTCTGGTTGGAGTCTCCAGTTGAAGATAAACCAGCCTTTTTCTTTATCGCGGGATTGCCTGAGAGCCACGATGGAGTGGTCATAGAGCCTGTAGAGCGTCTTACGAACTATGTTGAGGCGTATTTGGGTTTTATCCGCTATTTCATTATCTGTAATCTCGTGAACGCCTTTGAGGGCTTCAACTACTCTAACAGTGTCCTCTCCGAACAACACAGCCACTTTCTTTAGCGTCTCGTCATACACAAAGAACAGTTTTGAAACGCCTCCGCTTAGACAACGCACAGACGAGCTGCGCCCGAAGAGAATATCCGGAATACCACTTTGGAATTTTCCATTCGGTAGCCAAGCCTTTTTTTCGAAGCTCTTTTGCTCCCTTACTTAGTAGCGCTCAGGGCGATTAACCCTTTCCATCCTAAGAAAGCTATAAAATGCCTAAGCAAATGGCAAAACTCTTAAATTTTCTAACTTTAACTTCATTCTGGAAGGCATAAAATGTTTCAATATTTTGAGGCTGCAAGGGTTGGAAGTTGGCTTGGATGGATTTTCAATTTTGGTTTTGGGAGTGTTCTCTTTGGTGTGCTTCCTTTTGAGCGTACTATTATAGTCCTCTTTGCCTTCTCACTTGCTACGGCCAGCGTCTTCGTTTTGAACCAATATTTTGACCGAGAGGCGGATCGAGAGAACGAGGTTAAGTCGAATCTGCCTGTTGCCTCTGGCCGAATAACGCCGAGGAGGACTTTAATCTTCTCTTTCTTACTGGTCATCTCATGTTTAATTTTGGTGTTCATTGCCAACGTTCATGTTCTCCCGTTGTTTATTGTTTACTTAGGACTATGGACTGCTTATTCCACTCCCCCGTTCAGACTGAAAAGCGTGCCAGTTGCAGACTTCGTGATCTCTGGTGTAGGCGCTGGTTTTCTGCCATTCTTAATGGGGTTGGGGTTAAGTGACAAGCTAATCTCCAATATTCCATTAATTATGTTGGGTGCCATGCCGCTAATACTAATTCAGTGTGGTGGCCATATTATCCAAGCAGTTGGAGACTATGAAGCAGACCGTAAAACTGGGGTTCACACTTTTGTTGTTAGGTATGGAAGGAAGAAGGGTGTTATTGTCGCTGGGTTCATGTTTTTGATGGCAAGTTTCTCGCCGTTCGTTTATTCAGCTTTTGGTTTACTCCCTTACAGACATTTATTCTTGTTTTTTATACTCTTCCCTTTTTCCATACCCATTATCATGCGTTATGCGGATGTGTTAAAGAACCCGTCAACAAAAAATGTCATTAACATACAGAAGACTACGAGAAAGTATGGAATTATTGGGGTAACAGTGCTATGGGCTTATGCACTACTTGCAAAAATAGCCGGTTTTTGAAGGGGCTTAGGGCGCAAGTTTGAAAAGGCATATACGAGTTTTCTATACCTAATTATAACCTATCACCCAAATACGAAGTGAATGCTGTGTTTAAAACCGGAATCTAGGATAAGGGAGCCACGCAAAAATATCCTCAGGATGCTCTGTTGTTTAATCGCATTTATAAGGAAGTCTGCGTAATATGGGGCAGTAGCGTTCTATTGTTGAAGGACAAGAAGAACACAGCAACGTTACAATCAATGATGAAAGGAGTGATGGAAAAATGGCAGAAAAATCGGGAATTGTTTTCATTGGAAGTAAACCACCAATGGACTATGTTCTAGCAGTTATCACAAGACTGTCGGCGAGCAATGCTAAGGAAGTAATCTTGAAAGCACGAGGACAAGCAATCACGACAGCTGTTGACGTGACTGAAATAACTAGAAATCGCTTCCTAAAAGACCTAAAAATAAGCAGAATCGCAATAGGAACAGAGGAGATGCCACCAAGAGAAGGCGAAAACAGAGCACGCATGGTTTCAACAATGGAAATAACGCTTACAAAAGAGTAGGAAAACCTTGCGAAACACGCGCGCTAAGTAAACATTAAGGCACCGCGTGTTTTGGGTCTCTAAATGTTCTGAAAAATAAGTTTTTGACAATTTTTGTTTTCTCCTGATACTTTAGGTTTTAAGAACTCTAACAGACCCAAACGCCTTTTCTGCGAAGCGCATTCGACGCGTGCGCGAAGTGTTTTAAAAATAGATGAACAAGAGCTTTTGAAAAGATTAGAAGAGATTGAAAAATGGGGGAATGAGAGGGTGTAAACTTGATGCCTTATGCCTTCTCCACCCACATCGACTTTACTTGCACTTCTTTTGCCTTTTTTGAGCTGTGTTCGGTGCGCCTAAATCTTCTTCTTGCTTAGTACTTCTCGGAAGGGCTTCTTACACCTTGGACAGTCGAAAAGTCCGATTTCTAACTGAGTTCTTTTTCCTGACTTGTCTGGGCGTCCAGCCATTGTCCACTTCTTCTTAGGCGATGAAACAAAGGTTCCACATTTTTTACATTTAGCCATTTAATTTCCTCCAATATATTCTCGATAACATGGTTTCTTATGATGACAGATAAAACACTTTCCATTGTTTTCATATACAAGCGCGTTCTACTTTATTACGATGAGGAATGTACAAACGAAGGCGATAGGCGATTAACGTATGAAGTTTTATTCGTAGAATATGAGGTTTTGTTCCTCCAAGCTTTCGTGAAGCTTCTGCACTGCGTCATAAACATCCTGTTCTTTCTTCGCTCCAGTGCAAACAAGGTTCCCGCTTGCGAATATCAGTATGACCACATTAGGCTCGTCCATCCTGTAGATTAATCCTGGAAACTGCTCCGGCTCATACATGGTTTTTCCAAGCGTGCTCACTGCCTGTTCCAAGTCTACCCTTCCGCCTAAGCTTACGGAGGCAACAATGTTCTGAATCTTTAACTCGGGTTTGCTGATGATGATTATTCCGCCCTTTTTCAACTCTTTAATAACGTTCATAACAGCCCTGCGCGCTTCCTTTTCCGATTTCGCCCCCGTGCAAACCATCTTGCCAGAGCTAAAAATCAAAGTTGCTGTCTTCGGTCTCTTCAGCCTAAATACCAATCCGGGAAATTGTTCTGGACGATATTCTACGCCTGGAAAACCCTTAACAACAGCGTTCAAGTCAACTTTCTGGTTTAAGGTGGCAGAAGCAACAACGTTTTCAATGTTTATTATGGCTTTACTCTTCGGCATGAAAACACCACTTCTTGTAGTGTAGCGGATGCTTAAATACCCTTTATAAAAGTCTTATGTTGCCAGTGTATAGAAGCCTTCTGCGCATTCCCTTTTTTCTGTGAGTGTGCACTATGATTTAAAATGGTTCTCTCCGCCAAATATTGTATGGGCATTGCCTCCAGCAGTAGCTACCTCCTTTAAAAACACAGTTTCGGCAATCAGGCTTATCAAAAAACCTGGGCTTACTCACAACCCTTCCACAGTATGGATATACCACGAAGTTTCACTTTTAGTTTGTGGGTAACGCTTTCCAAGCCTAGAGCATAGCAAAAAATAGCATGCTATTTGCACTTTCGTTCGTTGTTCATCTTCTTCAAGAGTTTGTCAAGGATTTTTCCTTTAGTTCTCAATTCTTGTTCTGAAATCGTCTGTCCCATTGGGCATAATTCATCAACCATGGCACCATCATTCACTAGATACACGACGGGATAAAGATAGCATCCCAAGGGTCTTTTTCCATAGACTCGGCATTTCTTATTAGCGAGACTGTAGAAATAGCACCATCCGTCAACGTTTCTGAGGCGCGTCACACCATCTCTACTACTGCAAATTCTTGTAGGCGATAACCATGTTCCTCTAATCTTTTGATGTCCTTGCTTGAAAGCTCCATCTCCGTTTTTTCACAGCATTTTCCACAGTTTGAACAACGCACGAGAAGCAGACTCCCCAACTATCATAACGAAAAGATAGCCGAGTTATAGTCGTTTTGGTAGCCCAAGAGAGATTCGAACTCTCGCCAAGTATGCCGTGACCATATTTTTGCTGGTAAATACTCGTCACACTAGATTGTGGGTACTTGCACCCAATTGAGTTCAAGTCCTGTGATGGGGCTGCCCGGATTTGAACCGGGGTCTATAGAGCCCAAGTCTACAAGCCTAGACCAAGCTAGCCGACAGCCCCTTAAGTTCTTATATGCAGAATAGAAAGTTTAAAAGGTAAATTTAAAACATTCTCTCAAAAAGAAAAAATACGCTACGGTTTTGTTATCGTTTCTTGATGTTACATTGCAGCACTTTTGGGCAGACTAGGCATTCATCAGGGATTGGCGCATCCTTAGGGATGGCGTTTAGGAACCCGAAGTAATGGACGCATTTTGCTGGTGAATCAAAAACTTTTGGATATTCGGTTGTTTTGACGCCGACGAGTTTCATGTTCTCCACTATTATGTCTAATTTTGACATGCAATAGGGACATGCATAATATGTTTCCCGCGGCATCGAAGATGAGTCGGTTAAGACTGTTGGCTTATCAAACGATTTTCCGCAGCCCTTGTATGGGCATTTCAGTTTCTCGTCGTGTATATGGATGTGGAGAGGCATAGTTTATCCTTCTAGAGTGTATACTTCTGCTATATATCGTTAATATTAATATTTAATAAACATTTCTGTCTACTTGAACAACAAAAATACACATTATCTTCCAGAATAAAAAAACAAAAAGCCTCGGCCGGGCTTTGATCCCGGGACCTGCTGCTTACGAGGCAGCCGCTCTACTAGGCTGAGCCACCGAGGCACCCGCATCTAATTAGTGAGAGGAACGCTTATTTTTAAGATGTTCGGAATAGCCTCTAGGCTGGAATACTTATGGAAAGCTCCGGTTTGTTAGACACAATTCTGAGAAGAACCTCTATTAGAAACTTTGATAGAGACAAAGAGATTCCAACGGAAATTCTCAAGAAGATTTTGCTCGCTGGAATCAGAGCTCCTTCAGCCGGAAACATTCAACCCAGAACTTTCATAGTTGTAAAGGATGATGTTGTTAAGGAACGGTTATACGAGCTTTGCGAAGACCAAGTGTTTATGAAAGGCGCACCCGTTTGGATTGTGATATGCTGCGACCTTCACCGCCACTTAAAAGCTGCAAAGTTGACTGGGGTTAATTATGATTATACAGGTGTTCTCCCATATACTTTCGGTGTTTTGGACACTGCATTGTCGCTTGAAAACATGGTCGTAGCCGCTGAAGCTTTAGAACTAGGCAGCGTGATAATCGGTTTCATCATAGAACATCCAGAAAAAGTGAAGGAGATTTTAAAACTACCCGAACATTGCTTAGCTCTATCCATTCTATGCATTGGATACCCGAAGAAGAAGCTTGGAAGAAGAGAAAAATGGGACTACAATGTGATAGTTTGCAAAGATCATTACAGGGAAATAGATGCACGAGATGTTTCAGAATACTGGAAAAAGTTTATATCCAGTGATTTGGAACGTGGTGGAAAAAAGATATCAGATGAAGTAGTTGAAAAGTTTTCTAAAAAGAGAACATATGGAAAAACGTATTCAAATCATTACAAAGAAGAGTTCATAAAGACTACAAACAAAAAATTAATGACGTTTCTCAAAGAGCAGGGATTTCTGAGAAAATAAACATATTTTTAAATGTTAACATGAGAATAGACTAAAAGTGAAAACTATGTCTAATTCTACAGAATTGGGTGAACGTAAAATCATTGAACTCGTCTGGAAGCAGTTAGAAAAAATGCCCAAGATGCCCGTTGCATTCGGTGATGATGTTTCTGGGTGTGACCTAAAAGACGGAAGATTGGCGATTTTAAAGACAGACATGCTGGTTGGCAAAACTGATGTTCCGTCCAGCATGAGTCTTTGGCAAGCAGCCCGCAAATCCGTTGTCATGAACATCAGCGATTTTGCAGCAAAAGGCGTAAAACCAATAGTAATGCTTGTTTCCCTTGGACTGCCGATAAAGCTAACCAGAAGAGATATCGAAGAAATTGGGAAGGGGCTAAATGCTGGAGCACGTGAATATGATGCTTATATAATCGGTGGAGACACAGGTGAAGCATCAGACCTCGTAATTAGCCTTTCACTTTTTGGAATTGCAAAAAAAGATGCGCTTATACTGAGAAGTGGAGCCAAACCCGGAGACCTTGTTGCAGTTACGGGTCCTTTCGGCAAAACAACTGCAGGCTTGAAAATTCTTCTTGATGGTCTTAAAGCGCATGATGAAATTCGCAAAATACTTGTCGAATCAGTTTTGATGCCGCATGCACGATTAAAAGAAGGTTTAACCTTAAGCAAAACAAAAGCCGTTACAGCAGCCATCGATTCAAGCGATGGTCTGGCATGGAGTCTCCATGAAATTGCAAAGGCAAGCAGAGTTGGCTTCTTGATAAAAAAGCTTCCAATAGCTGAAAGGATAGAGAAATTCGCGAAAATCAACAATCTTGACCCCCTAGAGTTGACGCTTTATGGGGGAGAAGAATATGAACTCGTCTTGACAATAAAGCCTAATCTTTGGAGAAAAGCGGAAAAGGCTGTTGAAAAGGTTGGTGGGAAACTTTTGTCAATAGGAAAGGTTATTGCTGAAAGGCAAGTTCTCATAGAAATTGATGGAAAGAGAAGGGTCATTGAGCCGCGAGGCTGGGAGCACTTCAAAAGGGGTAATGTTTAATTTCGAAGTAACTGTAATTCTAATTGAATATTGATGTCTGATTTAACTAAATATCCCACAGTTCGAAAGGCAACATTTTATGAAAAACTCTCCAATGACAGGGTCAGATGCACCTTATGTGAAAGAAAATGTGAGATTCCGCCTGACTCTAAGGGATTTTGCAAAACCCGAATGAATATAGATGGCGAATTATACACGCTTATCTACGGCGACATAAGCGCAATTGAAAGCCGCCCAATAGAAATCAAACCCTTCTTCCACTACTGGCCGGGTTCAACAGCCCTTACATTTTCAACATGGTCCTGCAACCTAAACTGTGTATGGTGCCAAAACTTTCACCTTTCAAAAATTGAGCCAAACCCAACCAAAACAATTTTTTACCCGCAGGAAAAAATCGTTGAACTAGCTATTTACAACGGTGATGCTGGTTTATGTGCAAGTTTCCAAGAACCCACCCTTCTGTCTGAATGGGCAATTCCACTTTTCAAATCAGGTAAAGAAAAAAGAATAAAATATTGCTGTTACGTTTCAAACGGCTACATGACTTTAGAGGTTTTAAAGGCACTTTATGAGGCTGGAATGGACGGACTAAAGATTGACATAAAAGGCGATAGCGAAACATATGAGAAATACTGTGGAGGCGCTGACGTAGAAAAGATTTGGAGAAACGCACATGAAGCCAAAAAACTTGGATTACACGTTGAAATTGTAAGTCTGGTTGTTAGAGACGTTAATGATGATGAAGAAACTTTGCAGTGGGTTATTGAAAGGCATTTAAAAGAGGTTGGTGCTGAAACCCCGTTGCATTTTACGCGTTATTTTCCAACATACAAATTTAACAATCCTCCAACAAAAGTTGAGACTTTGGAGAAAGCTTACGATATGGCGAAGAAGGCCGGCATCCTCTACCCATACATTGGAAATGTTTCCGGACACAAATACGAGAACACCTATTGCCCAAACTGCGGAGAAAAGCTAGTTAAAAGATACGAAATCTACATACTTCAGTATAGAATCACGAAAGAAAAGAAATGTCCAAAATGCGCAACTTCTATTCCCATAACTGGAGAATACGTTGGACGATTAGGGCATAACACGCTTATTGGGACTTTTTAAGTGTTTCCTTGAGTGTCAGATAGATTGCAGCGCCTATTCCTCTACCAACCGTCGAGATTATATAGACAATCTGCAACCCCACGATTAAACCGAATAGGCTTATCATATAGTCTGATAAGTATCCACCGACGAGCGAGCCAAAGAATGTAGTTACGCCTATCACCAAGTTGAACATTGCTACGAAACTTCCACGATATTCTTGGGGAGAGATTTCGAGAAGATAGGCTGTCATAGATGCTTGTCCCAATGCCGTAGAAAATCCCCAAAATGTGCTAATTGCTATCACAGTGCTTATGTTAGGGGAGAATGCATAAGCTATTGGAACGGTTATTAGACTGAATCTGTAAAAGACCAAAAGTGGTTTTCTTCCCACGCTATCTGCAAGTCTTCCTGCCCAACCTTGAAAAATTATAGTTACAAATGATTGAGCAACTGTGAGCAAAGCGATATCAAGCATAGAAGCGTTCAGAACTTCGATCTGTGTTATTGAGATAAGAGGCCAAGAAATAGACATGAAAAATTGGAATATTCCTTCTACATAGCAATATTTAACGAAGTTAGGTGTTTTCTTTGCATAACCTAGTATATTAGAGAAATCGGACGTTAAATTCTTCACTAGATTCAGTTTTTCACCGTCTTTCTTTTCCCTTATGTAGAGCATCACTAAGGATGATAGTACGCCGCAAACGATGGCTACTACAAACGGTACAAATAATATTTCTTGAGGCGTTCCACCGATGAGAATCATTAATATCCCAGAAGCCAGCGTAGCTATTAAGCTCCCTATTGAAGCCCACAGGTTTACGGAGGCATTTACTCTTCCAAGCTTCAACGAAGGAACAAGGTCACCTATTAAAGCGGTCCAAGCTGGTGTAGCCATTGAACCCAAAAGTGCCTGAACTACGAGCAGTATGATTAGTTGGCTTGCGGTTGCTACGAACATCATCGGTATCCAGAGCCCTGCGACAATGAGCCCTCCAAAAATTATGAATGGTATTCTGCGCCTAAGTCTGTCGCTTAATCTTCCCCAAAACACTTGCATTACGTTGTTTGAAAGGTTTGTGGATGATTGAAACCATCCCATTTCAGAGGATGAGGCTCCGAGCTTGACTGCATATGCGCCAAGGAAAGGGTTTACTGTTCCAATGCTTAGAGAGTTGACTACGGAACGAATGTAAAGAGGTTTTAAGTTGAATTTTGTGGAGTTGTTTTGACGTTTTTTCTCTTGGGACGTTGTTGTCACGCTTGATGTTGGTTTTGAGTTTTACAGTTAGAGTAAAGGATGCCTAAAAACTAATCGATTTCAGTTTTAAACTATTTATTGAATAGGCACGGATGTTAAGTGAAAACTTCTGTGTTGCATGTTTATTTCTGCTTTTTCTAGAGGAAAATTTATATGTGGAAGGTGTGGCTTCTATTTTAATCTCGTGTCGGAATTCGAAATTTTGGGCGAAATTTTAAGGTTTTATTTCTTTTTGATGTTTGGTTTTCTTTTACGTTTTTTGACTATTGTTACTGACTGTGTTTGGTTTAGTTGTCGTATTTGGGCGTTTGGGAATATTCGTTCAATTTCTTTTCGTAGCTTTGCGATGTTTACTTCTCCGTAAGTTTTTACGTCAATTATTGGCTTCTCATTTTCATCATAGCTTACGGAAACAGTGTATCCTGAACCGACTTCGACTTGTGTTGGCTCTAGAACAAAACCTAACTCTTCAGAGTCTAATTCAATAAGGCTTTCTGATTCACGTTTGTGTTTCTTTTCCGCCATTTTAATCACAATTTTTTAGAGAAGGATTGTGGAGATTAAAGGGTTGTTATGTTTGAATATTGATTAATAGTCCTTAGCATATCATCGATTTTCCTTCATATTTTCTTAAAGGTTTTGTCGAGCAAATAGTTTAAAACTGTTATGCATGAAGCTGCTAGGTAAGGCTGTTTTCCGAGGGATACTTTTTTGCCGTAGCGTAGTGCGAAGCCTTCTGCCTTTTTTGGTAAGCCTACGTGGTCGCCTAAAACGAAAACAGATTTATCGCCAAACTCTACTTCAGAAATATCTTTTCCGCCTTCTTCAAGAACGTAAATTTTGGCTCCGTTGGCTTTTGTTTTTATCAATGCTTCGAAACTGGTTTTGTGTGTGGTTATGCCTGGATGCAGTTTGCCGGATAGGATTTTTTTTAGGATTTGTTTCCATGTTTCTTGGTCTGTGCGTACGTCGTGGAGGGTTTCGCCGTCTATTTTTAGGTGTAGGGGTGGGTTTGGTGGACCGTTTAGTATGGTGTGGAATGTGACATTTTTACGTATGCCGTGGGAGAGGAATAGGCTGGCGACTGCACATTCGTAGACTATGTCTAAACGACCAGCATCATGTAGGCTTGTCCAGTTTGTGTCTGTTCTGCCCAAACGAGAGTATAGGATGAATTCGCGCATTAGTGTTCCTCGTAACATGGTAGGGTTTGGTGGGAATTATTATTTGCTCTATGTGCTGTGTTGTATTGTAGAAATGTCTATATAGTTTATAGTTGTTATAGTTTGTGTGGTTGATATGACGACTATATCTGTTACGGATGAGGTTAAGGAGAAGCTGTTGAAGATTGCTTCGGAACTTCAGATTAAGCTTGGGCGACGGGTAGATCTTGACGAGGCGTTGCGTTTTTTGATTGCAGAGAGGGAGAAGAAGCCGTGGTTGCTGGAGGAGGCGTGCAAACCCTTGTCTGGCGGGAAGGAAATGCTTGATGAGTTGTATAGGGAGAGGAAACTCGATGAAGAGCGGCTTGAGCGGAAGATTGGCGGTAGACGCAAGCGTTCTAATTGAGTTGGCTTCTGCGATGCCTCTGGGTGTTTCGTTCAAAGATCTTTTGAAGAGTGGTGTTGTTGAGGCGTCTGTAAGTGAGGTGGCTGTTGTAGAGTTGATGTATGTAGTTTGCAGGAAGCATGGATGGGCTGTTTCGAAGAAGAGGGTAGATGATCTGTTGAAATCTGGGTATTTTCATGTTGAGTATTCCTCTTTTTTGATTGAGGATGCGGCTAGGCTAAAGTGTGAGAGGGCTCTTTCGCTGGCGGATTGTTTTTGTCTTGCGTTAGCGAGGAGATTTGCGTGTAAGGCTCTTTTTGCGAGGAGAGAGGGTGATTTAGTGAAGGAGATGCGTAAGAAGACTTTCGATGTTGAAATACTATTCCTAGAAGACTACAAATAGATTCGTATAAGGGTTTAATTTTTGGTTATTAAGCTTAACGTGTTCTGGTAGTTGCTTTTTGGCTAAGCCTTCAACTATCAACAGCACAATCTTACTAGCTCCTAGATTATCTTACCCAGCTTAAGCCAAAGAAATCCAACAACTAAAACCCTAATGCAAGGATAAACTATCATGATAAAGGTTAAGAGCCTCAAAAACAATCATAATCAAGCAAACAAAGGGTTGCAAATTGCAAGAAGCAAAAATAAAACACCCCTACGTTGAAATCAATCCAAAAATCTGTCGCGGTTCCCCAGTCATAAAGGGAACCCGCATAAGAATAGTAGACATAGCCATCGAATACGAATACCTAAACCACACACCAGACGAAATAATCAACGCCCACCCCCACCTTAAACTAGAACAAATACACGACGCACTATCATACTACTACGAAAAGAGAGCAGAACTCGACAAAAAAATCCGAGAAGACAAACAATTCATCCAAAAACTCACCAAAAACCAGAAAGAAATGCGAAACAAAATCATTTTCCTATAAGACGGCTAGATTAGCCTCATAAATTCTTGTGCCACACCAAAACCACAAAAAAACACGATTCCACAAATAACACTTCCTGAAATACGCTATCTAACATCTACGCCCAACGCACCCAAAAAGAAACAAGCGTTCTTTCAACAGCAGACTATCATATTAGGCTCCAAATAGAGGGCCTAGAAACCGTTGCACGCACACACACACAATAGAAGCATAAAGAGCCTCGGGCGGGCGTCGATCCCGCGACCTACGGCTTACAAGGCCGTTGCTCTACCAGGCTGAGCCACCGAGGCACCACGCCAACACAATAGCATTCACAACAACAAAAATAAAAACATTAGCACACAAAAATCACAATTAAAAACCCTTAATACCCACAACACAATACTTATATGTGCGGAAACCGCTTCAGAAATATTTTAGCGACTTAGCATACGCTACTAAACAAGATGCAGCTCCCATCAAAACCGATGAGGAGCGAAGGGTGAATGAGCCCAAAAGCTCACAATGACACCATGCACAAACCAAAAACCAGCACGCATTATGGAAAGGTTCACCATATACGTCAAACAGACACCGCCAAAAGGCCCGACATGCTACGCCGTCTGGAGAATGGCTCGGCTTGAACGCTGAAGAAGGGCGCGGTCAACTGCGAAAAAGCCCCGGGTAAGCGCATGCAGCCTTAGAACCGGGGATTCCTCAATGGGACTTCCCATCATGGTTCTTCGGAGCCGTGATGCTTCCAAATGGAAGCGGGAACCCCCCGAACTGAAGCATCTTAGTAGGGGGAGGAAAAGAAACCAAAAGGGATTCCCTCACTAGCAGCGAGCGAAAAGGGAAAAGTCCAAACCAAATCCCACAGGGAAACCTATGGGAGATGTAGAGTTAAGGGCCCGGCTTCCTCCTCACTGGCTAAGCTGAAGTGGCCTGGAAAGGCCTGCCAAAGAGGGTGAAAGCCCCGTAAGCATAAACCAGAAGGAGCTGAGCTGGAATCCCAGAATACCGTACCCCGGTTTGGGTGCGGAAAGTTGGGAGACACCAATTTCCAAGACTAAATACGTCTCAAGACCGATAGCTCACTAGTACGGTGACGGAAAGCTGAAAAGTACCCCGGAATGGGGGTGAAAAGTGCCTGAAATCAGACGGTTACAGACGTGTGCGGCCCGGAAGGGTAGATCCCTCCCAAAGGAACCCACCGTGAGGTGGCAGTACGAGGGAGGGGGACCAGGGTTGCACGTTCCGTCTAGAAACACGGGCCGGGGAGTTCATGGCTGTGGCAAGCTTAAGGGTTAAAAGCCCGGAGGCATAGGGAAACCAACATGCACGCAACCAGCCTTTGGCTGGTAAGGTGCGGAGTCTGAAAGGGCCCAGAGTCACAGCTGTCAGACTAGAAACCGGGCGATCTAGCCCTGGGCAGAGCGAAGCTAGGCGAAAGCCTAGTGGAGGCTCGCAAGGGTGCTGACGTGCAATTCGTTCCCCAGACCTGGGGCTAGGGGCTAAAGACCAATCTAGCCCGGTGATAGCTAGTTCCCTCCGAAGTGGGTCGCAGCCCAGTCTCCGACGAGACGGCTGATGAGGTAGAGCACTGATTGGAAAGTAAGGAGTCGAAAGATTCCACTTTTCTTTCAAACTCCGAATTTATCAGCGTCGTAGACTCGGGGAGATGGGTTACAGGGCGTAAGGTCCTGGACCGAAAGGGGGACAACCCAGACTGAGGTTAAGGCCCCAAAGTGCTGGCTAAATGTCAAACAAAAGGGCGTCGTCAGTCTTAAACAACGGGGAGGTAGGCTCAGAAGCAGCCACCCTTCAAGGAAAGCGTAACAGCTCACCCGCCGAGGCTGACGGCCCCGAAAATGGACGGGACTAAGCCAGCCGCCGATACCTCAGGACGCAACTTAGCGTTGCGTCGGTAGGAGGGCGTCCTGGCTGGGCAGAAGCTGGACCGTGAGATCCAGTGGACCGGTTCAGGATTGCATATCCCGGCGGTAGTAACAGCAAAGAGAGGTGAGAATCCTCTCCGCCGAAGGGGCCAGGGTTCCCCGGCAACGATCGTCAGCCGGGGGTAAGTCGGTCCTAAGGCATGGCCTAACCGACCATGCCGAAAGGGAATCTGGTTAAAATTCCGGAACCACGAAGGTACATGCGGCAACGCAAGCTCAACGCTTGACGCTTCAAGGTAAGCTGAGCAAGGCTGTCGCCTTGTTTAACCGTATAAGCCTGGGGAGGCCGTAATGGCGAGAACCAGGTGAAAGCGGGAATAGCTGCCCGTTTTAGGGTGGTTCAGCCGATCTTCGGAGCCATTGAAAAGGGTGTTGAGAAGGATCCTTCGTGTCCGTACCTAGAACCGACACAGGTGTCCCTAGGCGAGGAACCTAAGGCGTGTCGGGTATACACTAAGCGAGGGAACTCGGCAAATTAGCCCCGTACCTTTGGTATAAGGGGTGCCTGCCGTTTTAGCCTATGGCTGGAATAGCAGGTCGCAGTGGCAAGGGGGTCCCGACTGTTTAATAAAAACACAGGAAGCCGCAAGCGCGAAAGCGTGTGAACGGCTTCTGAATCCTGGCCAGTACAGGTACCTGAAACCTGGGTTCAACCGGGCTAAGGGCCTGCAAACGCCGGGAGTAACTCTGACTCTCTCAAGGTAGCCAAATGCCTTGTCGGGTAAGTTCCGACGTGCATGAATGGATCAACGAGGGCCCCGCTGTCCCCGCTTGGTACCCGGTGAACCCACGTAACGTGGACGAACAGTCCACGAACTCCCAGCGGGAAAAAAAGTCCCCGTGGAGTTTTACTGCAGCCTGCCGCTGGAGCACGGCTGCGGATGCAGAGCGTAGACGGGAGCCGTCGATCCTGGTTTCTCAGGGAACTGGGGGAGGCGACAATGGAACACCGTCCTTCTGCAACCGCGTTTCTTACCAGCGCTTCGGCGCTGAAACAACGGTTGGTGGGCAGTTCGGCTGGGGCGGCACGCCCTCGAAAAGATATCAAGGGCGCCCTAAGGTCGGCTCAGATGGGACAGAAACCCGTCGTAGAGTGCAAGGGCAAAAGCCGGCCTGACTGGATCCTCCACAGTAAGGGATCCAGAGGCGAAAGCCGGGCTTAGCGATCATCCATGTCCCCTTTGGTGGGGGCTGGATGTGTCAGAAAAATTACCCCGGGGATAACAG
>Ga0315312_1000865_pt1 | contig 28511 bp, 32 predicted proteins | sample TDP7_MG_FD_203629 | JGI IMG/M metagenome (GOLD analysis project Ga0315312, IMG submission 203629) | Freshwater sediment microbial communities from Lake Towuti, South Sulawesi, Indonesia - TDP7 | ecosystem: Environmental > Aquatic > Freshwater > Lake > Sediment | place: Indonesia: South Sulawesi... | reverse complement strand
GTCTCCAACCGATGCTGCTGGAACGCGCCTTAACCTTCCTTTATAAGCGGCTACTTGGATGATCCTTAGAACTTTCGCTCCAGAGTTGTCCGTACATTTAATCAATGAACCGGCGAGAAGCCCCCTGGAAATCTTAGGCTTGTGCCCAATACTTGTCACCAAGGCCCTCGCCTTAGCCTTCGCTGCCAACTTTCTCACCCTCCACTTTCTCAACAACTACGAAGGAGACGGTTTTACTTATGGGTCTGCATTCAGATATCCTCACACGGTCATTCTCTGCAACCTGTAGGCATGGAGAACGATGTACAGGTATGTGACTACGTCTCCGCTCATAACGCTTGAACTTCGGTACATACTTCAAGAAGTCGCATCTTACAATCACCGTCTTGTTCATTTTGGTGCTTACAACAACACCCTCTAGTGACCGCCCTCTGACGGGTAATGTCCCGTGGAAAGGACAGTTCTTGTCATCACATGTTTTTCTGGGTTTCTTAAGGGTCGAAATCGCCATCACCAACGCCTCCTGATTCTCCTTTTAACTCGATCTTCAGGCCGGCCGACTATGGCTTTTCCATCGATCTTTACAATTGTTCCGTCAGGCAATCTGAAGTGAAAGACTGATAATTCCTTCAGTATAACCTTCCTTCCGTTACTATGGAGTAATACTAAAGTATTCCGAGTTTCATCAATAACCGTACCTGATATTCCCACGTAACTTGGATTATCACTTTCAAGGACCTTCGCTTCGAGTCCTATGAACTCCTCTTGGAGTATTTCCGGCGTCACCTTCACTTCCTTTCTACTCCTAGTCTCGCTTCGTTGTCAACCGTAAGGATGCGTGCTATCGCCTTTCTCAGCTCCCGAATTCTTGAAGGATGCTCGACGGCTCCGCCGGCCTTAACCATTGTCTTCAACCTTCTCAGTTCCGTTCTGATCTCCTCCATTCTTCTTCTCCGTTCTTGAGGAGACATCTCTCGTATATCCTTCATTCTCAAGATGGGCACCTATTGCTCAGCCTCCTTTGCCTCTTCTTCTGGAACTGCTTCCTCAACAGGCTCAGAATTCAGTTCTTGTTCAAGTATCTGAATCCTATCTGGGAACTTGATGTCAGGAGGCAATATCTTCACCTTGACGCCCAAGATTCCGGGTTTAAGTTGGACATTCACCGATGCTTTTCTAACGTACTTGATGGCGGGATCGCCGGCTTTGGGTATGTAGCCTGCTCTAAACTTCTCCTTTCGAGACCGTTGTGTTCGTACTTTTCCGCTGATAGCGATCTCTACGCCCAGAGCTCCTGCATCTTCTATCTGGTTTAAAGCCCAGAATCCAGCTCTTCTGAAATGTACACCGCGCTGTAGAGCTGCAGCTATTCGGGAAGCCATAACTTGCGCGTTAAGCTCCGGAACCTCAATCTCGGCCACAGAGATCTGGGGGTTTGGCATCTGAAACCTTTCTTCCAGGACATTGGCAAGGTTTTTAATTGTCACCCCGCCGCGTCCGATTACTATGCCTGGCCGCATAACGTATACTACTACGTTTGTGCCTAGAGGTGTTCTTGTGATATCGACCCCACCATATCCGGCTCTTTCAAATTCTTTGCCCAAAAATTCGTCTATCTCTGTTCTCTTTACGGACTCATTTATGAAGTGTTTTGTTGAGGACAATTAGGTTTCACCTCTTTGTTCGAGAACAATCTCAACGTGGCAGAGCGTTTGAAAGCGTGGCGATGCCCTGCCGAAGGCCCGCGGCATATATCTTTTGATCTTAAAGCCTGGGTATGCGGATGCGTGAACTATTCGGAGGTTTTCCGCATCGAGACCCTTGTACATCGCGTTGGCTTCAGCGTTCTCAAGCACTCCCAATATCTGCTGTGCAGCCTTGATTGGAAATCGTCCAGCAGGCGACTTTTCTAAGCCGTGTCGGTGCGGGACCTTCTTCTTGTATCGATGGTACAGGATTGCTCTCTTCCTTGAGATAACTTGTTGGATGAAGTCTTTGGCATCGTCCAGTTTCATACCCTTGATTGCGGCGCACACCTCCCTAGCGGCCTTAGGGGATACTCTGAGCTCTCGTCCACTGGCTTTGACGGTTGTGTCTGGGTCGAAGCCCACAGCCGAATATCCCCATTTCGGCACGATTCTATCACCGGCTCCCAATCAACAGATGCAGAGTCATTTATAAGAATTACCATTGAGAGATAACGTTTACGCAAGTTTGAGTTCTCAATTGGAGTTTTCAGGATTTGCTCTGTGTCAAGGGCCGTTCAAGACGAATTGTCTAGTCTTCTCCAGTACCGGAGAATTTCCTCTCTTGTTCTGATCAACTCCAGAAACCTCACGAGCTTTGCGTGAATCTCCTTTGCTACTTGCACATTCTCCTCAAAAAGATCATTGACCTGATGTGGATCTCTAGGTAAGTGAAATAGCTCGTTCCTGGGTCTTCCACCGACAATCTTCTGCAGGCGTTCAAAACCATCTACTATTCTTGTTCTACGCTCAGCTGGTAGTTCTTTAAGAGCCTCTTTAACCTGTCCACAGTAGATGAGAAACCACTCGTCTGTAACAACTGAAATACGTTGACCAGCAACCGGGCCATGTATGATGCTCGGCGAAGCGACGGCAAAATCGCGCCAAGATGGTTTCTCACCTCTGATTAATGGGAGAAGCGATCTGCCCTGCACCGTTTTAGGAATGCTCGCTCCCACCAAGTCAAGAATCGCAGGCATCAAATCAGGAGGTTGAACCAAGGGTTGACAACGATGGGGTTCTATCCCTGGCACGCGTATGATCAAAGGAATACGGGCTACTTCATCATACAGTGGAACCAAGCCCTGTGCTGATTCAGTTATTATGGATTTTCCAACGAGGCCATGTTCTCCATGATAGAATCCGTGGTCACTTGTGAAAATTACTGCTGTATTCTCCCAAAGACCTAGATCTCTAATCCTTTCTAATAGGAACCCTGCCCAATGATCAACCATTGTAACCTCTCCGGCATATAGTGCTCGAACATGCTCGAGCTCGGCTGGCGTCAAGTATTCGCAGGGTCCGTAAACGGGATAAGTTACCTCCTCCCCTTCGTAACTAGGATCGTAAAGATCTATGTACCATCGGGGCGGGTCCCAAGGCTCATGTGGATCAAACGTGTCCACGTATAGGAAGAACTTCTCATGTTTTTTGTTGCGTTCGAGCCATTTGGCTGCTTCTGTCATCGTCTGGGCTACAAAATAATCGCTCTCGTAATGCCTGATTGAGACATTCCGTAGATACTGTTTCACAGTGTCATTAGGCGATCTGAGCTTCTTGGGGTTACAGGGAAACCTGTAATCAACAGGGTCGGTGCTGTATCTATCGTTTTCCTGCCCTCTAATCCAGATCCAGCCGTCAAATCCACGGTCAAAGTTGTATCCGTCTTTAAGGATGTGAGGGGTATCCGCAACAAGCATGGTTACATATCCAGCCTCCCGGAGCATATCCGCTAAGGTAACTTCGTCCCGTGGTAGCGGACTCCAGTCTGAATAGGAAAATGTGAACCTACCAGTAGCTATGTCTCTGCGATTAGGAACGGTCGGGAAAGAAGCTGTGTAAGCTCTATCAAACACGACAGATTGCTTTGCCAGAGCATCGATATTTGGCGTGTGTATCCAATCGTTCCCGTAACAGCCTAAGTGATCCCTTCGGAATGTATCCGACATTATGAGGACTACGTTCATAACCGACAAATATCTAATCAAAAAATAAACTTTCCTTAACACCCCACTGCACTGCCGCGCTTTGGCAAACCTTCTCTTCCTGGGCGAGAATCTGCACTTTCCGTCAATCTGGGTTCCTTAGAAAGTAGCGGGTGTGGTGAATGTTTATCATCACAACTTGATTCAATAACATCCGACAACTCAACAAGGGAGGTGACTGGTTTGGAAACCGTGACAATAGTCCTTAACAGCGCTCCTTATGGAGATGAGAAAGTTTGGAACGCCCTGAGATTGGCAAGGGCATTAGTCTCTGCTGCCGTGAAGATGAAGGTAAACATCTTCCTCCTTGGCGACGCCGTAACAACGGCAAAAAGAGGGCAGAAACCCCCAGAAGGCTATTACAACTTGGAAAAAATGCTAAGGGAACTGGTGGAACGGGGCGTAGAGGTTATCGGCTGCGTTACATGCATGAGTGCTAGAGGGTTAACCCAAGAAGATCTGGTTGGAGGAGTACGGGTTGGAACAACTGTGGGAAACCTAGCTCAATGGGTAAAAGAAAGCCAGAAGCTCCTATCATTTTGACTCATAGATTCCTGCGAGGCTACAAACGTATGGAAGGCAACGCGTCCAGAAAATTTATGAGAGTGCGGCGGAGATTGTGGCTGAGATGATCAGTAGACCGCCTATCAATTGGGTTATGGTGAGGTATTCGTTGAATACGACGGCGGCTGCAACCACAGACGTAACAAGTTCTGCTGTGCTGAGAATAGAGGTCCGTGTCGGTCCGACCAGTTTCAGCCCCCGGAAGAACGCTGTTATAGCCAAGGAAGTGCTGATCAAGGAGATCATCAACACCCATACCCACGCCTCAAGATTCCAGGCGAGACGAAGTTGACCTGTCAACAAACTAGATGTTCCGAAGCTTAGGCTTGCAGCACCCATAATGTAGAAGGATCCCAATTCGCCACTCAACTCATTTAGCACTCGTGTACTAACTAGGATATAGGCGGTATAGGTGACGGCTGCTCCAAACGCAATCGATATGCCGAAACCTGCTACGTTCATTATAGGATTCGCTACGAGAGTCAGACCAATCAATGCAAGCAGAAGGGAGAGAACCACTGAAACAGAAGCTTTCTCCCAGCCTAAAGCCAAAGAGCCTGCTGTGACGAAGGCTGGATATGTGTTAAGAACCACAGCAGCAACCGAAACTGGAATATAAAGGAGCGCGGTGAAGTAGAATGTGGACTGGAGGAAATATCCGATTCCCCCTAGTGCAAATAGAAGGAAAAGGTTTTTCCTCGATGGAATGGAGACTCTACTGGCGAGTCGAAGAAAGGTACCCATTAAGAGAAATGCTAGGAGGAATCTCATGAAAAGGAGTTCCTGCACACCGACATCTCTTCCATAGGCGAACCGTGCGAATATCGGCATAAGCCCAAAGGAGACTGCTGAAATCAAGACGAGTATGCTTCCGTGCCATCGACGGTTCATAGAGATCAGCTGCTAAGTAGATTTTCTCTCTAAGAGTGTAGGTCTTAAAAACTTTTTCTTCCGTTGAAAGCCTTTACTGAATCATTCGATGGTCTCTTTCTATCTTGATAAGGTGGGGAATCTGCGTGGATATTTTTGCTGCGGTGATTACAAGTATTGGCGGCAGGCGGGCGATAATCTCTTCTTGAGAGAGATGAAGCCGAGACGGCGCTTACTATGCATGCTAGATGTCTTCAGGAAGTATGCCGCTTTTGGAGAGTCTCTTCAGCACTCTTAGCGCGATTAATGTGATCCATTTGCTTGGTTTGCCTTTTGCTTCTATGTTGGTTTGCATCCTTCCAATTGGAGCGTTCTCAAGTATCCATGTGCCCTCTTTTTGCCGTTTGTGTAGGATGATCTGAACAGAATCTGAGAGGCGTTCGTCTTCTGCATAGCCTAGCCCTGTTAATATATCGAGCCCTCTTAGTATGTTGTATCCGTAGAACCATGGAAACCCAAGCCTTAGCCAAGATTGATTAATCACCTGATATCCATGATGGTCTGCCCTGAAGAGGCGATGTATGAGGACGAATTCCACGCCACCCTGTATTGCACGCTTAATTTCTTTTGTCACTTCTTCCTCCGGAACTTCGCTGAAAGCCTCAAGTGGGCAGATCGTCCCATAAAAGCATCCGTGCTTGTCTTTTATGTGTGCTCGCCAATAAGGGCAGAGCCATCCTCCGTCTTTGTTTTGGATCTTCACGAGCCACTGTAGCGCCTTCTTAACTCTCTCGTCATCTTTATATCCCATCCGGATCAATGCTGCCGCAATGTTGCCGGTGAGGCAGGAGTATTGGTGTTCATAAACAGTTGTGGTGACCCACTCGTCAGGCGGGGGCAATTTCTTTCCCTTCTTTCGCAATGATCCATATTCTTTCATTGCCTGCTCAGGGCTGTACATTGAGAAGCCGCCTTCATCATGTTGAAATTGGAAAATATATTCGCAAGCTTTTGTGATCCGATCATCGTTTCTTTCCATTCGCAGTTGACCTAGGATCATTATCTGCCAGTAAGAGGATTTGTATTTGGGCAAGTAGGGACGGGCTGGTTCCTCCCAGTGTCCATCTGGATTTTGCTTAGCCATGATCTTTGCTACTGTTGGGGATGTTGGAATCGCCCTTTTAGTAGCTATAACTTCTGGATCATCTTCATCTCTGTCCAGGAGGTCTCGGAGCGCAAAATATCGAACAGATGGGTTGGACCATTCGAGAAGCCACTCTATTGGACTTTCTTTCAAGATTTGAGCCCAGTTCATCTGGAAGTACATCTCTAGACTCGTATAGTTTTGTCGGGGTTTAAAAAATCTATCCTGTCACACTAGACTCGAACCCCATTAACCTTCTCACCGTCGTGACGTTCTCGCGAGAGGCGAGATCCTCGAGAAGGGCGAAAGCCACATCGATGGCAGTGGCGGGTGACGTTGAGGTGATGATGCCACCATCCCGAACCAGCGGCGCATCAACAACGCGGGCTACCATTGCCGCTAGTTCTCTCCGTTGCTTACCCTCAAATAGATGGTATGTTGTAGCGCGGCGACCTTTAAGAGCCCCACTTCGTCCGACCGCGAGGGCGCCGACACAGATTGAAGCGATGGCTCCTGCCGCGTGAAACATTGCCGTGTAAGCAAGGATTATGGTTGCGTCGCAAGGCTTGTGGCTGAGGGCTTTTTCTGCCTCGTCTAGTTTAGCCTCAGCAACCTCGATTGATCTTTTGCTCTTCTCTAAGTCGGGCCTTTCTCTTCTCAAAAGTCGTTTATCGAAGCATTCCTTCAATTTCACACTCTCACTACCGGCAGGCTACCTTGAAGTGGAATACCGTCGATGACTATTCTTTCGTAGAACACTCTGTCTTTCTTGGCTTTTTCCTCCCATTCGTGCGGCTCATACACTAGCAAATTGATTTTTCTTTCAAATCCTTTTTCAAATTCGCTGAATTGTGCTTTATCTTTTTTTCTCGATATTACCAGAAGGTCTATGTCGCTTTGCGGGTCGTCTTCTCCTCGAGCGCAACTTCCATACAACACGACAGAAGAATCTGGATAGACCTCTCTTAAGCAATCCATGAGTGGCCGTAACTTCATCAGAAAATAGCCGATCTTCATGTGTTTGAAAGCAGGATTTTCTACATTGGCCTTGAAGAGAGCGAGATTGGCCCTTCTCTGCTTTTGGATGAATCCCTTTTCATAGTAGAAATCTAGAAACCTCTTCGCGGTGCTAGAGCTCACCTGTGTGAGTCTTGCTACCTCCCTCAAATGAAACTCTTTGTAAGGTTAGCTGAAAAACAAGAGCAAAATTCGTAAACCCGGGTAAAGGAACGGATCCCTCATGGAGCAATCGTTCTACATATAGAACAATTGTTCCATATAAGAATTATCCTAGCGAGCTAGATGTTAGTGACGCCAATTTTTTAGCGGCCTCATGAAAGAGTCAACAAATTGGCTTGCTTGGTGAACGGGGAGGGATTTGAACCCTCGACCTCGGCGGTGCCAACCCCACGCAGAATACTAACGAAAGTTTCAGGGTTGTGTCTGTATACTTCTCCCTAACAAGAGTTTATTTGAGTGTGGACGCGTCTAGGACGGCTTCATGGAACTCATTTGGCAATTCCACGGCCCTCTCATATTACGGATTATCGTCACGATTGTTCGTTCGGGAAGCTCAGGAGCTGCTTCAACCTCCTCCTTGAGGGTTTCAAGTACCTTCTGAAGCTCCATCCTTTTGAGCTCATCCTCGAGGGCTTTTCTTAATAACGCAGTGATGTTTATGCCGATCCATCAGCTCTCTTCTTTAACTCCCCGCTGACCTTAGCGGAGACGGTGACGAGTTTACCCCAGATTTTAGGGTTGCTTATTTATGGTAGTACGTGTGAATATGCAACAAGTTCTTGAGGATCTGAAGAAAGAAGGCTTAGAAAGCCAGAGACTTATTACACGCCGTATTGAAGAATTCTATGACCACGCGACCGGCGTAAAAAGGCACTTTTAACATATTTTTGATGGCGGGCCCGCTTAGGTTTAAAGCTTCGTTTAAATTCTTGAATTTCAGGTTTATTTTATGTCTCATTTCTTCTTTTAAGAGCTTATTTTAGATATTTTATGACTTCGTCTATGTTTCTGTAAGTTTTCTCTTCTAGTTTTTGGAGGAATTCTTGTGCACGTACTCTTCTGTCCTCTGTTAGGTCTATGAGTTTCCATCCTTGGTGTTTGATTAGTGCTTCTTTGCTGGTTGGGAATTTTGAGTCTTCTTTTAGTATTGATTTTAATGATTCGAGTCCTGTGTATCTGGTTATGGGCGGGAATTTTTCGGTTTCCTTGTATTTTTTGCATCTTGCTGCGTCCTTGTACATTCTTACGTTGTGGAAGCTTACTGTGACCTTGTTGTATTCTTTCTTCTCTGTTTTCCTGCTGATTCCTCTTAGTTCTTCGTCTGAGAATTGGTATATGTTGTGTTCTCCTTTTCCGAAGAGTCTCGTGTAAACTTGATCGGTCTGGTAGGTTGGTTCTTCTCTTGAGAGGTCTACGCAGTGTATTATGTTTTGTTCCTGTATAAGGTTTAGAACGGGTTTTGGCGGTTTTCCTTCTCTATGCCTTATTTCCCATGCGATTCTTAACCCGTTCAGGTCTAAGCTTGCCAACAGGTCTTTTATGGCTTTGATCTTCTCGTTCTTGTATTCTATTGTTTCAGGCGTCTGGATTACTATTGTTTTTGAGCCGAGTATCTTGCATATCTGTTTCGTGTAATCTATGATTTTGAATGATTCTTCTGTCGGCTCCATTTTATGTTTGTGTGTTACGGTTCGGTTTAGGCGGACTGAGAATTCGAAGTCTGGTGGAACCCTTTTTCTCCATGATTGGACCATTTTTAGGCTTGGGAGCCTGTAGAATGTTGAGTTTACTTCTACGAAGTTGAAGATTTTTGAGTATGCTTCTAGGGAGTTTACGCCCGGGATATGAAAGTATGCCCAGCCTCCTGTGCCGATTAGGTATCTTGTCAATTCTTTACCTCTAATTCTTTTATTCTGGTTTCGTCTTAAATTGTTTTTAGGCGCATCTGGTTTGGCTGTTTATCATTTTGGTACTAGTGGTTGGTCTTATGCTGAGTGGGTTGGTCCCTTCTACGATGAGAAGGAGAGGATGTTCTCTTTTTATTCTGGGCTTTTCAAGAGTGTTGAGATAGACTCGACCTTCTATCGGGTTCCTACGAGGTCTCAGGTTTATGGTTATTTTAGGTCTTCTCCGAAAGACTTTGTGTTTTCTGCTAAGACGCCGAAGGTCTTGACGCATGAAAAGCGTCTAAGTTTGGAGTTAGGCGTTAAGAACGATCTTCTGCAGTATTTGGAGCTCTTAGAGCCACTTCATAAGACGGGAAAGCTTGGCGCAATTCTGATTCAGCTTCCGCCGAGCTTTACCTATAAGAGAGATCGTGAGAACCTTGCGGGATTTCTAGAGATATTGCCTGAAGAGTTCGAGTTCGCCGTTGAGTTTAGGAATCATTCGTGGTTCAGGGAGGATGTTTGGAAGATTCTAGCCGATCATAACGTTTCCTACACAGTTGTTGATGAGCCTCTTCTTCCTCCTGAGGTTCATGTGACGGCTGATTTCTCTTATATTCGTTGGCATGGGCGCGGAACACGTCCTTGGTATGATTATCGTTACAGCCGTCAAGAGCTCGAAGAGTGGGTTCCAAGAATATTGGATGTAAGTAATAAGGTCGAGAAGGTTTATGGGTACTTTAATAATCATTATCATGGTTATGCTCCTGAAAACTGTGTTGAGATTCTTGAGATGCTTAATCTTGCTTTGCCAGAGCAGACCCTTGTAAAGGAGAAGATTGTTAGGCATAACCTCGAAAAGAGGCCTTTAGCTTATGAAAAAAGGCTTGAAGAATACGGTGTGAGCCTTGCCGAGCTCAGTGTTGAGGATCTTCTGTTAAAGATGACTGATAAAGCTCGTTTGGGGAGGGGTAAAGAGGTAGGGGATGACGAGTTAAGCATTGAAGAGGCGACTGATGAACGTGTCTATGCTTCTATCAGAGATTATGTGATTGATGTAGATTTGGTAGAGAAAGTGATCATGCATAACTGTGACGATTGGAGGAAAGGTCTCGGTATGAAGAGAATTTGTAAGCATTTATGCAAACTCTTCCTCACATTACCAGAAGAACAGGCACTACGAATAGTTAGAAATATAATTGAAGAAAAAGAAAGCTGGGTTTTCAGAGACTATGTAAGTGACTGAATTAGAGAACGTTGAAGTTATAATGTCCTTTTGATGTATTATTTTTTGACGAATGGATTGGTTTGCCTAAGCACAGGTCTGTTTTTCGAGATAGGGACAGCTTATTTCCCCGTCATATTCCAGAGGCTCTTCCTCATAGGGATTATCATATGCGGATGCTTAATGGCTTGTTTAGGGATTTTTTGGAGAAGCCTGGGCGTACTTATCAGAGGATTGTTCAGGTTTTAGGTCCTGTTGGTTCTGGGAAGAGTTGCACAGCTTACCGTTTTGGTATGGATTTTGAGAAGGAGGCTGAGACTCGGGGAATTCCCCTGAAGTTTGTTCATGTGAGCTGCAAGTTGGGTGTTGATTCTCGTTACGTGTTGTATCAAACAGTTCTGCAGAAGGTTGCTCCTGAGATTGTTACCAGGGGCTATTCTGCGAATGAAATGCTTCGGCAACTCGTCAACCATCTTAGAAGTAAGGGGAATTATCTGCTCTTAACCTTGGATGATGTGGACTATCTTATTCGGATGTCTAAAGAAAAGAAGGAAGAGGGAGGCATTGTCTTCGACCTAACTAGGTTGAATGAAATGTTTCTTGGTGAGTATCAGCAAGTGGTTGGGGTTGTCTTTATCGCTAGGGACGCTTCTTTCAAGAAGCTCTTAGATCCCTCAGAACTGAGCACTTTGGGCAATGTTGTGATTAGGTTGCCTAGTTACAGCTCGGAACAGTTGAAGGATATTTTGAAGGAAAGGGTGCAATTCGCTTTCAGACCCGGAACAGTGGAAGATGATATGGTTGAGTTCGTGGCAGAGTTAGCTGCGGGAAAATCCTATAACCCTGGGGACTGCCGTTTTGCTTTAGATATCCTTCTCACCAGTGGGCTCGTAGCTGACGCTGAGATGGCTGAGTACGTTACCGTTGAGCATGTTAGGAAGGCTGCAAGCGAGAGCTTCGACGGTATAAGCAGCGAGGACCTTATGGCTTTGGATGAGCACACAATGTTGACTCTTATAGGTTCTGTTCAGGCTTTAAGCTTCCATAAGACGCCGTATATTTCAGTGAAGGATGTCTATGAGTATTATGTGATAGCCTGTGAAGGCAGAGAGGTCAAGCCTCTCTCCTATAACCAGATTCGAGAGTACATTAAGGATCTGCACTTCAGAGGCTTGGTGAACCTTCATCCTCAGAAGGGGGTAAGCATTGTAGGAGCCTCTGTTGAGGATCTCAGCCGCGTCCTACAGACGATTGAGAGGAGTCGAGAGCTTGGAGAGGAGGAAGAAGAACAGTAGGGAACAGGCTGCCGAGATAGAAGAAGTTCTTGGAAGCAGCGGCAGAATCCGAATACTCAAGTTTCTAATTAGGAACCCGACTGATGAACCAGCCCTATCCATCTTCAGGTTGAGGACATTAACAGGTTTAAGGGGTGGAAACGTGGAGAAACATCTGGAGGCATTGGTGAAGTGGGGCTGGGTTGAGGAGATCCCCATCGATGGAGGGAAGAAGTACAAATTGAAAATGGAAAACCCTAAGGTTAAAGCCTTAATAGGTTACTTTAGGGAAGTAGGTTACATCTAATGGGAGATGAATGAAGTTGAACAACTTGATGGCAAAATATGCGTTGGAAGTAATCATCGATCTTGCTCAATCAGTAAGATACAACGGTTCGATGCTCAATGAAAGATACTTACATCATTGTTTTTCGCATATATTGCAGGAAAAGTATAATCTGCTAGATTTAGCCCAAGATGACATAGCAATAACCTTGCATCCCGAATGGCCAACGTATAAAAAACAAACTGGACTGGACTACGGTCGATATAAAAGAGAAGATGGAAGATATAGACCACATGCAAATGGAACAGCTGGTTTTATCGATTTTGCAGTTGGTGATTATCATAAACCAGATGTTGGGATAGAATTTTCATTGAAATACGGTTGGTCAGATGAGGAAATTGTGTATGATTTTCTCAAACTTCTAGATAAAAAGAACCCATTTAAAGTATCGATCTCATTAAACATAATCTTCCGACACGGACAGCTAGTAAATGGAGAATATCTGACAGACCTTGAAAAACACATCGACGACGCGTTTAGAAAAGCTGTCGAGCGACTAAGCGAAGAAGAATACGATGATTCAAAAGAATTGTATCTTATCATAGCCGAGATTGATAAAGACAGTAACAGACGACATTGGCATTATGACAAAACAAACAACAAATTTGAAAATGGGTTGCCTTTTGTGGCACGTTGTATTCTGAATGGAACTAACGTAAAAAAATGAAATAGTCTATGTCTAGTTTCTCCCCCCGCATTTTGGAAAACGTCGCCTCTTGGAGCCTACCTCAAAATTCGTGCAAAATTCGGAACTGAAAATTGTTTTTCGTGCCTTTTTCCTGAAAATATCCTCTTTTCGGTCTCTGCTGTAACGGTGGAGTCCCCGTCTCCCAGAGGCCCCAGCTGATTTAAATACGCCTTCCTTTTGACCCCGAAACTGGGAGGGCAACGCCGAGAAGAAAAACTCCTCGGCGTGACGAGGAGCTCCCGACCACATCGAGGGTTCCTCGCCCTCTCCAAAAACTAAAGGAGGGTGAGAGGATGGAAGATCCGTTGACGGAGATTAAGGGTGTTGGAGACGTTACTGCGGGTAAGCTGCGGAAGGCTGGGTTCACGACGACTGTAGCCTTGGCTGTGACCCCTATCAAGGAGATTATGGATCGAACTGGGATGGAGTACAAGTCAGCCTTAAACTTGGTTCAGGCAGCCCGTGAGATGATCAAGGTGGACTATACTACGGCTCAGGAGCTCTGGGAGAAACGTCGGAAGATGCTGAGGTGCACTACTGGAAGCGCTAAGCTGGACACTATCTTAGGAGGCGGAATTGAGACTCAGGCTATGACTGAACTCATCGGGGAGTACGGAGCAGGTAAGACACAGATCTGTTTGACGCTCTGTGTTACCGCTCAGCAACCCAGAGAGAAGGGAGGTCTAGAAGGAACCGTTCTCTTCATGGACAGTGAGGGAACCTTCACTCCTGAACGAGTGCACGGGATCGCTGAGGCAAGAAGCTTGGATCCACAACAGGCTTTAAGCAACATCATCATTGCTAGGGTTTACTCCAGCGACCATCAGGTGTTTCTGGGAGAGAACTTGTTTAGTGTCTGCCCTAAGGAAAATGTGAGGCTTGTGATTGTTGACTCTATCATAAGCCATTTCAGAGGCGAGTTTGTGGGTCGAGAGAACTTGGCTGATCGGCAGCAGAGACTCAACAAGCATCTGCACAGTCTACTTCGCTTAGCTGAAGCGTACAACTTGGCTGTCGTGGTTACGAATCAGGTTCAGGCTAACCCGACTCAGTTTTGGATGGACAGTCCAGATAGGCCGGCTGGAGGTCACGTTATGGCTCACGCTGCAACGCACAGGGTCTACCTTAAGAGCGATAAGGGCAGTATTAGGCAGGCTAGGATTATCGATTCGCCATACCTTCCTGAATCCAAAGACTACTTCCTCATCAGCGAGAAAGGCGTAGAAGACTCTCCGAACCCGGACTAGCGCAGGCTACTGTGTTTGGGAGGAGAGTGGGATGCGAAGCCTCCACGTGCCCGCCCTTGTACTGCCTCAATCCTCTTTTTCTGGTTTGAAGAGTCTAGCCTTCGGTGTCGAGGAGCTGGACACGCTCTTTGGGGGTTTAGGGGTGGGTGAGTTTGTTGTATTCTACGGTTCGTGGATGAGTCATCTTTTTTCAGAGTTGCTCTGTGTTCGCAGTCAGCTTCCCCTTGTTGAAGGAGGATTAGACTCTTCTGTGGTCTTCATCGATGGTGGCAATCTCTTTGATCCTTACTTTATTTCTGAGACTAGTCGTCAACTCGGCTTGAGCCCTGAAGAAGTCTTGAGGAAGATTTGGGTTTCGAGGGCGTTCACATGCTATCAGCTGACCGCTTTGATTACTGAGGAGCTTCCCAAGATTCTGGACAGGGAGGGGTCCAAGCTTGTTGTGATTTCAGATATCGCTGCCCTATACTGCGACTCTGACATTGGGTTGTGGGAGGCGAAGAGAACCTTCAATCGTGTTACTCTCTTCCTTTGGGAGTTGGTTAGGCAGAGGAAGATCGTTCTGGCGGCGACTTCTCTTTCGCCCCGTGTTGACAGGAAGCGTTGTCTGGAACAGTATCTTCTTGGAAGAGCCTCGGTAGTGGCCAAGGTTGAGGCTGGTAACCCGCATGCGAAGATAAGCCTTGAGAAGCATCCGTCAAAGGCTTCGGCTTCTGTTGAGTTCTTCTATAAGAAGCCGGAGTTTCAGTCTCTGCTGCAAGAGTTTTTGGAGGTATAGGTTTTGGGCAGAACAATTCCTTCTTACCGAATGGTTCTGGAGAGTGAGATTGCGAAGTGGGAAGGATTCGTGAGGGCTCTTCGTGCAGATGACAAGGCTGCCTTCGAGGATTTGATGAATGCTTGCAGGTGTTACGCTTCGGCTGCTGGCGCAGCTACTAGACCGGTCCCCATGGAGGCCATGTTCATGTCCATCCTTCTCAGTCACCAAAAAGCCTTGAAGGAGATTGAGGCGACTCTTGAGAAACTCAAATCAAGCTTACAGTCTAGGTAGTGGCGAGAAGGTTAGGGGGTGGATTCTCGACCTATACCCTGGTAAGGCAGGGGAGATAGTTGTCTGGATCAAGACCGAGGGCGGCAGGTGCCTCAGGCTCATAGACAGGTGGAGTCCCTTCTTCTACGTTTCAGCCCCGTCAGAGAGAGACTTAACTGGCCTGATGTGGTATCTGCCCCGAAATGTGGCTGGGATGAAGTATGAGTTTGCGTCGAAGTTTCTCAGCCTTCACGATAGTGAAAGGTCAAAGGTTCTGAAGGTAACCGTCGCTGGGGCTGATGACCTGCGGTTCTTGGCAAGGATTATATGGAGGCTTGGGGATTACGGTAAGTACCGGCTTTGGAATGTTGACATACCGTCTTCTCAGATGTATCTCTATGATAGAGATTTGTTTCCTATGGCTTATGTTGAGGCCACGGTTACGGATGAAGGCATCTCTTGGAGTTTAATGGACTCAGCGGAGAGCGTTGAATATCCAGTTCCACATTTGAAGGTTGCGGAGCTCAAGGTTGATGTGGATAAGGAGGGAGTGATTCCGAGTTTTGATGATCCGATTGCCAGTGTTCTTTTGAAATTTAACAGTGAGCCAGTGATGATTGATTATGATGATGAGGCGGAGAAGATTCTGAGGCTTGTCGAAACTATTCAGGATGAGGATCCTGATGTGATCCTTACTGATGGTGGGGATTCGTTCCTTTTCTCCTACTTGGCTAGAAGAGCTCTCATGAACGATGTTTTGTCTGAGCTGGTGTTTGGTCGAGAAAAAACTGGAATTAGTGTCTTACAGAGCGAGGGCAACTCGTACTTCTCATATGGAAGGGTTTATTATCGTGCTGCATCGCAGAGGCTTCTGGGTAGGCTTCACATCGACATTGAAAATTCTGGTTTGCCCGCGCACTACGGCTTAGAAGGGTTGATAGAGGTTGCGAGGACCTGTAGGATTCCGCTTGACAGGGCTTCCAGGGTTAGTATTGGGAGCTGTATGACGGCGATTCAGCTTCATCAAGCTGTGAAAGACGATCTTTTGATTCCTTGGAAGAAGAGTACTCCTGAAACCTTCAAGAATGCTATGGATTTGTTGGTGGCTGATAGGGGTGGTTTCTACTTTGAGCCTAAGGTTGGCATCCATGATAATGTGGGTGAGATCGACTTTTCGAGTATGTATCCTATGCTTATGCTCCAGAAGAATATCAGTCCGGAGACTGTGGGTTGCGACTGTTGCCCCGATTCGGCGAATCGTGTGCCTGAGCTTGGCTACAACATATGTGAGAGACGGGTTGGGATTGTGCCTAAAGTTTTGAAGTTGATGTTGCAGAAGCGGATGTACTATAAGGAGATGAGGAATAAGGCTTCAAACCCTGAAGAAAGGATGAAGTATGATCAAAGGCAGGCGGCGTACAAGATCATCCTATGCACATGCTTTGGCTATTTGGGTTATAGGAATGCTCGTTTTGGGAAGGTGGATGCGCATATTGCTGCCTGCGCCTTTGCCAGAAAGATGTTGCTGGATACTGCACGTTTAGCGGAGCGGAGGGGCTTTGAGGTTGTTCATGGGATTGTTGATTCTCTTTATCTGAAGAAGGAAGGAGCGACAGACAGAGACTTTGTTGAATTGTGTAGGGAGATCACTGATGCAACGGGGTTGCCTATTTCTTATGAGGGGCGGTACCGCTGGATCGTCTTCCTTCCTTCGAAGACTCATTTCGGAGTTCCGGTGTTGAACAGGTTTTATGGTGTCTTTCAGGACGGGAAGGTTAAGCCTAGGGGGATAGAGCTTCGACGTGGGGATACGCCGAACGTCATAGTGCAGTGTCAAGACGAGATAATTGGGGAATTGGCGAAGGCGAGGAATTCGGAAGTGTTCATACAGCGTATCCCCGATGCCCTCTCAGTTCTTAGAAAGTATGCCAAGAGGATTGTGAACCGAGAGGTTGGCTTGTCCGATCTCGTCGTTAGCAAACAGCTCTCGAAGGATCCGGGGCAGTATATGAACGATGTGAATCAAGCTATAGCTGCTAGGCAGCTTCAAGCTCACGGTGTAGATGTTTCGGCAGGTCAAACGGTGAGATACGTCATTGTAGATGCTGATAACAGGTATTCTGAGAAACGTGTTTTAGCCACGCAGCTCATGGATGCCAAGAACCATTATGATGTTGAGGAGTATCTTCGGCTCTTGGTTGACGCCGTCTGCACGATCCTCTCTCCTTTCGGCTTGACCGATGAAGAAATTATGATGTACGTATCCTACGGGCAGAAGCAACGAGTCTTGAGATGTCCTCGTCCAAGTCGATCAGAAAATGAAGCGTACTTTTCTGATTCTGACGGGGGATTCGAAGGCGTAGATGAAGACGGCTAAGTCGGGGGCTAAAAAGATGGGATGGGACTATGAGCAGGGTTTTAACTGGAAGGCTCTTCGTCTTCAAGGGAAGAGAGGCGAAATTGAACCGAGCCATCTTCTGGACCCTTCTGGACCCTTGCTCAACATGGTCTCTTAACCATTTACGATATTCATAAGAAGATTAGAGCTCAGAGACCTCTACGTTACACGAAGTATGCTGTGGTGAACCGTCGAGTTAGGGCTCTTGAAGATTTGGGCTACCTTGAGAAGGCGGGTTCTCGAAGAACCAAGACTGGGTTCGAGGTTCAGCTCTACGGGCTTACTCCTAGAACCTATTTGGCGATACTGCTGAACCAGATAAATCTGGATAAGTTTATCGAGTCAGCTGATGAAGCGGACATCCTTGTCATTCTTGGTGCCCTTTCCTACTCGACGGATCTATATTTATGAGGATAGAAACCACGATAAGAGGGGTATTTTAAAGAAGAGGTCTCAACACATCAAGAGAAACAGCCAAAGGGGTGCAAAGACCGTATTCTCATTTAGATCCAGTTTTTCTTTTGTGACGGCTATTTGCAAGGGGGGTTTGTACTTCTTTGACAGTTCTTCTAGTCCCTTCAGGTCTTTTTGGTCGATTCTGTCTTTGTATTTGACCTCTATGGGTAAAGGTTTTTGGAGCATTTCGATTACGATGTCTGTTTCATGTCCTTGGCTTTTCCAGTAAAAGAGTTGTGTTTCTGCGGTTGGGTCAAGATCGAATTTCAGCCGTTTACAGTGGTCCGCAACCACTGCCTCGACCACTTTTCCAAGCTCAGCTGTATTGCTTAACAAATATTTGTTTAGTGCTCCAACTACGACATTTCTGATTCCGGCATCGTTGATGTACACTTTCTTCTCTCTTCGAATCCTCTCCGCGCGGCTTTTTGAGTAATATTCTGATTCTGATATCAGAAACGTTGTTTTCAAGAAGTAGATGTAGGATTTCAATGTCTGTCTTTTGAGCCCAAGAGTCCTAGCCAATTCGGAATAGTTTATTCTGTGAGAGCATTCTCGTGCCAGGATTGCCACAAGTTCCTCGAAGGCGATGGGATCCCTGATCTTGAAGGTTCTTACAATGTCTTTGTAGATTGTGAGGTTTAGGTAGGTTTTGAGGTTTTCCGCCACGAGATATAGGTCGTCGGTTTTGACAACCTCTGGGTAACCTCCCTTTACTAGGTAGTCTTGGAGGAAAAGTGTTGTTCGGTCTATGTCTCCCGCTAAAGTGTTGGCGGTTTCTCTCAATGCAGTATAGAAAATCTCTGCATCACCTTTTTCAACACTGTTTGTAAGGGATTTTCTAAGATTCCAGTTTGCATTGTCGAATCGCCTCTCAAAGTCTTCGTTTGCCATGTGGAAACGGATTGTTTCAAGGAATTTCATCGGTAGGACTATTCGTGGGATCATTCGTCCTACAAGTGATTCTGCTCCATCGGTTAAAATGTTGACGCTTGAAGAGCCGGAGACGAAGAATTTCATTTTGTATCCAAGATCGAAGAGTCTTTTTAGGGCGAGTTCCCAGCCTTCTAGGGTTTGAATCTCGTCTAGGAAAATGTACACGGTGTTCGTGAGGTCTGAAAGCGGCTGCTTGAGGATGTATTTTGAGTAGAGGTCGAAAATTCGCCCTAGTAGCTTAACATCAACCTTCAGATATGGGTCATCGAGAGAAAGGTACATGGCTCTTTCTGGACCGAAACTGGAGACAACATGATCTATTAGCTGGTACATGAGAGTGGTTTTTCCAACCCGCCGTGCCCCAATTATGGCTGTAACCTTCGGGTTTTCTAACTCGTCTAACAACTTGTAGAAGTCTCTTCTCTTGAAAGGTGGTGCCTTTGAGCTTAAGACGCGCCCTGACTCCCACCAAGGACTGTGTACGTGAAGAATTCTCAGTAGCTCTGTTTCATCAACCGTGAAAGAGGATGATAAGTTGGCGAACCCAGTTTCATCATGTTGGCACTCTTTTCTGGTTTTCAAGTATGAAATCACCTTGTACTTTACGATGGGCAAAAACATATATAAACTTGTCCCTTATAATGGTCATGTTGCGACCTCAACTCGACCGATTTAATGGTCATTGCGCTCGCTTTATCTTGTAAAAACCCAGAAGCCTAGGCCGGATATGTCTTTTTAAGATAGTGTACTTTGGAGGGGCTTCCAAAGTACAGTATACTTTGACGGGGCTTGCAAAGTATAGTGTACTTTGCGTGTGGGAGAAATCCCTTAAGTTTTGAGGATAACTAACTTGAAAGGTGAGAATGTTTGGTCAATTTAGTTGAGGATTGGGAAGACGTTGAGGAACAAGCCCGATGGTGCCGTTATGGTGCGTATCAGATTCGAGAAACCGTTGATGGCCTTAAGGTTCGGGTGAAAGTCGGTCAATTTGGCTATAGGAAGACTTTTCAGAATAAGGAAGATCAGCAGCTGACCCGTATCCTGGAATTCTGCAAGCATGAGGATTTCATCAAGGTGCTTATGGCAGTTCCAGACGACTTCTTCTTCTCCTCTGAGTGAGGCTAAGGGCTTTATGAAGAAAAAGGAATCGGAATCTGTTGATAAGGAGAAGTCTTTGAAGGTTGAGGTTAGGTGCACTCTTCGGGAAGAGCCGGCGCGTATAGTTTTGGATCTGAAGGAGAGAGGCGTTGTCGCTAACGTCAGGGAAGCCGTTGTGCATGGTTTGCTAGCCCTTCACGAGCAAATCCTTGACAGAGACCTGAAAGAGGCCCAGGTCAAGGCTTCGAAGAGACTGAATGAAGAGGAATTCTGAGCAGTTGAAGGCGGAAGTGTCTTGTTTTGTCCAAGTCTGTTCAGGATGAACTGCGGGAACTCAAAGATAACTTCTTAAAAAGCATAGACGAGTATTTGGACAGCTGTATAGTTCTTGAAGACGTTAAGCGGATGAGACGATTTGTTGCTAACGTTTCAGACTTTCTCAGAGAGGAGGTTTCAAGGGCTGAGAAGAAGAAACGGTGGCGAATCATCCTCAAAGACGTTAAGGTGACGGCGAATTTTGGTTCTTCAGTCTCGCTTGACGAAGCCTTGGAGATTCTTGAGTTTAAGCCTGAAAGGGTTGAAGAGGCTTACTGATGCCCTCAAGCGGGTTCGAGAAGAAAATCAGGCATCATGTTAAGTGTTGTGCTTGCGGTGGCTCACTCAAGCGTAGTAAGTTCATAAACGGCGTATGCCTGAACAAGATAGCCTCTTGGAAGCATCCGATTTGGGGTAATATACTTGTCAAGGATAAGTATCCTGAGCCGAGAGCCATTTCAATCCTATGTGACCAATGCATCGAAGAGAAGAGGCAACCAATATACGCCGTGGAATGGAGCGATGATTATTCAAAAGTAGCCTACCATAAGGTTGAGGATCTTAAGGATCTACCTGATATTTCAAAGGAAGATATTCTCGAAGCTGAAGCCAGCCTCTATGATTTTGGAAGGGAGAACGAGTCTCTATGATTAGGGTTGGTTTTGAGAAGGAATCTGGCGATCCTGTTGAAGTTGGGTTAATGCACTCCGTCATCAGTGGAATCACTCGTAGTGGGAAAAGCGAGACAACTCAGGCTATGATCCAAAGAATGGAAAAGACTCGTTTTCTTATTTTTGACGTTAAGGATCCTCGGGACTATCAAGGCTTAGGTGTTGATGTTCCTATCTACATCCAAGAGAAAACTGATCCTCTCATGCTTAAACGGCTGCTCGAGAGCCAGAGTCACCTAAGTCTTAAGTTCGAGTTTCCTGAGCTCATTAAGGTTTGTAAGCATGAAGATACTTGGAACGGCGTGCTTGATGGTATAAATCAGAGTTTGCGTGAAGGTATACATCCTATTGTAGAGAATAAGCTGCTGGTTCTGCAGCATCTTTTGACGAAGCTGGTCGACGAGCTTGAAAAGACGCCTATCGTGGATAGGCTGGAACTTAAAAACCGCATCAATGTCATGAATCTTAGTAAGGTTACCCGTGAGTTGCAGCAGCTCGCTGTCTACTCGTCGCTCAAATGGGTTCTTGAAAAAGAGAAGGACTTGATCGTTGTCTTGGATGAGGCTCACAGGTTTGTGCCGGAAGAGGGTTCTAACGCCAGCAAGGAAGTCGTGATCCAGCTGATTCGTGAAGGTGGTGCTAAGGGTATCTGGTGTTGGATTGTGGATCAGACGATTACCGGTGTTGATAAGCAGGTTTTGAAGCAGTGTTGGATCTGGATTCTTGGAAAGCAACGGGAACTTAACGAGGCTAAGAGGACTCTTCAGCAGGTTCCCTTCAAAACGGGCTTGAGTGAGCGGGATATCATGCGGTTGGGTGTTGGTCACTTTATTGTCTGTACGGATCAGTTCGCTAAGATTGTTTATGTGTGGCCTTCGTGGTTGCCTGAAGACCTCGCTGTGAAAGTTGCTAAAGGTGAATCCTCAGTTGAGGAAGTCATCGATTTCAAGTCAAAGCTATGGAGGAAGAATGAAGAATTGGTTTGGAAAGAGAAATATGAAAGTCTCTTACGAAACTTTGAAAAGCAAGTCGAGGAAGAGAGGCAGAAAGCGTTTCGTGAAGCACTACAGAAGGTCGATGAGATCAAAAAGCAATGGAACGTAGAGGAGTATCAACAGACTATCGCTGAGTTAAAGGATGAAAACAGTAACCTGAAAAAAGCCTACAATGCCACGCTTGAACAGCTTAAGAAGGCTTCTTCAGATTTAGAGGCTTTTATGAAGGTTCGAGAGGGTCTCATGGCTCTTCTGCCCATACCTACAAGTATGCCTCCTACTTCTGACATACCTTCTGAGGTTGTTGTTAGCCGAGACGTCCCAAAGGTTACAGTCGCTTTGAGGAAGCCTAACGTTGAAGCTGATGAGAGTAGTTGGCGTGGTCGACTGCTTTGTTTATTTGCTGACGGCTTTTTCGATGAGCCACGCCGCTTAACACCGATCCGTGAACGGTTGCAGCGGGATTATGGCAGTATGCCGAATGCAGCTTTGATCAGCAATGAGCTTGTTGAACTTGTGAAGATGCATCTGCTTAAGCGGGAACAGGAAAGCGGTCAATGGGTCTACATGGTCTATCCAGGCGCTAAAGAAAGAGTGAAAACCAAAGAGATTGAAGCCTAGGGCACTTCAATAGTAGGAGATCGACCTTTTGGCTGGTGGCTCTCTGTGGATGTAAAAATTTTGGTGGTTCAATGTCAAAAGTCAAATTTGACTTCACTACTGTCCGTACTAAGGTTATACCTATTCTTAAGCGGGTTGAGGTTGGAGACTACCCTGCTAAGATAGGTCGTATATATGGTTGGAGCCGTCAAGACGTTTGTTACTACCTGAAGAAGCTTGAAAAGGCTGGAATGTTGAGGCGTCAAGTGCGGTCAAGTGCCGTTTTTTATGCGTTGACGCCTCGAAGTAAAAATTTTCTCGCTAGATGTGAGGGGTTGTTGATGAGTAGTGGTGTGTATAGGCTTCATAAGTGTCAGGTTCGTTATGAGATTCTGAGTGAAGGCGTGTTGCCAAAGGATTTTAGGCAGATTGAGATGACGAATTGGACTGCGTTGCTGGGTCTAGAGCAGGGTGTTAGGGTTAGGCATACGAGCCGAAGCTGGATTGTTCATGTTGAGACTTTGTATGGTAGAAGCCCAGCTGAGTTGGGTGCCATGGCTAAGAGTCTTTCTGACCGTGTTGCTAAGGCTTTGATGCTTAAGTATGGTTGTAGGCTTGGTGAAGGACGGTTTTGTAGGGGTTACGAGATCGCTATAGATGATCCTGTTGCCCAGTTTCTAAGTCGATACTTCACCATAAGCACACCTAATCGGAAGATGGATCACAGTCCCGGCGAGTTGGAAGGTGAGATAGATCATCTTAGTCGTGATGCTGCTGTCGAATACTTATTGATGCCGGAACGTGTCAAGTCCTTGGAAGGAAAGGTTGAAGCTCTACACATGGATTTGACGGAGCTGATATCTACTCTTAAGCAGTTGTTTGATTTGGAGCCAGATCCCGAAAAGAGACAACGGGATCAGATGAGAGCTGACACCTATAGGGCTTGATATAGAGAGTTGTATTGCTACGGTGATATCGATTAGTTGAGTCAAAAGGCTGCTAAGGATTATCTCATTACGCCTGCTCACATCAGAAAACTTGAACCAGGACGTTTGTGACATCAAAGTTGGTATGCGACTATTCAGCGAAGGCATGACTCAACATATGAAGCTCATCTATGAATTGAGGAATGTAGTGAACGCTCTAGAAAAAGTTTCAGAAAGTTTGGGAGCGCTTAAGTGATCTCTGAGGACCTTTTTGACTTTTTTAGTGCGCTAAGCAATAGAAAATTGTTTTTCGGAGGGCCTGCATTTTTCTGGAATAGCATTAATAATAGCTTCTCTAAACAGCTTCATCTGTTTTGTATATTCAATGATATCTAGTTTTTCTCTTTCAGTCAAATCTTTTTTCGGAAAGATTTCCATGTTGTAATCTGTTTCATCCTTTACTTTTTGAATCGCATCTCTGTAAAGACCTAAACCAATGAAGAAGATTTTATCGTAATGATTCAACTTTCCCTTTAGTTCTTCAACAAACCTTGGAATGTCTGTTACTTGCATTTTATAATCGTAGTATGGGATTCTACTACTCCAATCGATTAACCCAAACTTGGCTGACAATATACTTAATTCAACTGGCAAATCAAGGACATTATTCCAGAAGACTTTGAAAACTGGAGAAGACATATAGCGTTGATATGCAGGTAGATCTCTCGGGTTCCTATCTTTCTCTGCAGTGCAAGTTGTAAAAACAAGGGTTCTTGGCATTAGTGCTCGGAACCGTTTATAAAAGATATGAGTATTATGGAATCCTCGGCGACGATTTCGATTATTTCCTCGGAAAACTATAACGTCAACTCCTATCCTTGAACAGATAGGACAATTGCATTGTTTCCAAGGTTTGTCTTCCAATGTTTTTTGATAAATCTGGATTGGTATTTTTCCGCCTATCGCCTTTTCAAATCGTTCCAAGAGCATTAACACTTCGTGCACATCAATCTCATTATTATCATAAAGTTTAAGGGCTCGAAAGACATTCTGCTCCAAAAGCTTATTGGGATTGTCCTTTAATAATGGTCTAACACGTATAGCTGTATATCCAATCCCTGAAAGTGTAAGGTAATTATTTTTCGCTCCCACCCATGCCCATCTTAAAAAAGTGGCGCTGTCAAAGCTCGTGACTCCCTGCTTACTAAAAATAGGAATTAAATTAGGTCTGGCAACACCAAAAATGTGAATATCTACTCGTTTCTTCGTTTCTTTCTCATGTTTTTTAATTTCATAAGCTATTGCTGGCAGGATTTCCTCTATTATCCTAGATGGACGTCTAGCTAATCCCCCAATACCTATGTAATCATAACCAATCTTCAGCAATTCACAGACAGCTCTTCTATACGATGGAGCATCCCAACCTTGAGCTACACCAATTATGCGAATTGCTTTTAGATATTCGTCTTTTGAGTTCCAGATTTCAAACATCTCATGTGCATTTTCCAACACAAGATTAAAACGTCTGTCCTTCGCCTTTGGATCATCTCGATATACTTGAGGTACTATGAGATGATCGATAGAAGTACCATAATCAAAGCCTGCCTTAAAATAAAATTCGAAAGTTTCAGAAGAATGGAAAGGCGGTTCTTCTCTTTGAATGTAACCCCATGCTCCACAGTCTGCTAAAATTTCGCCTGGAAAACGATAGTACTGATGGACGCCCTTTACCAAAAATATCCCTAGAACAAGCCCTTTTAGCATACTTTATATGGCGGGCCCGCTGGGATTTGAACCCAGGATCTCCGGCTTAGAGGGCCGACGCGCTATCCTAACTACGCCACGGGCCCCTTCAGTAAATCTTCGAATCCTCAAAATATATACTTTCGGCAAGCGTCTGTCAAACTGCGTGAAAAGGAATAGGCTCCTTGTATTTTTGAAGCAGGCTATAGCCTATGTATCTCTAAGCATGCAAAACGCAGGATTCCTTCCGTCCCAAAACTGTAAATACCACAACCAGCAGGATTATGATGATAGAATCTAACGGTCAAACCATCTCGGAGCGTAACGAATGATGCCTGCAAGAAAAAAGGTGTCCCCGACGGCTGGACCACTGAGGCCGCATCCGTTGAACCCTCGGTACTTCACTGATGGAACAGGGAAGGCAATCTACATGACTGGATCACACACCTGGAGCAACTTCAAGGACATGGGGAAGACTGACCCTCCGCCGGCCTTCGACTTCGACGCATACTTGGACTTCTTGCAGCAGTACAACCACAACTTCATCAGGTTGTGGACTTGGGAACTCGCTGTGTACACGTACGACGGCGAACTCACTTATGCTCAGCCTTTTCCATGGCTCCGCACAGGTCCAGGTACTGCACTCGACGGCAAGCCGAAGTTCGATCTGACTAGGTTCGATCAGGCCTACTTTGACCGACTGAGTTCAAGAGTCGCAGCGGCCGACAGAAGAGGCTTCTACGTATCCATCATGCTTCTTGAAGGCCACGGACTACATGATTCTTTGAAGCCATGGTGTTGGGACGGACATCCCTTCAATGTCAACAACAACATCAACGGGATCGACGGAGATCCGGACAGAGATGGAAGAGGCTTAGAGGTACAAACCCTGAAGCTTCCCGCCGTCACAGCGCTTCAGGAAGCCTATGTCAAGAAGATCGTCGACACCGTAAATGATCTGGATAACGTGCTCTACGAGATAGCCAACGAAAGCGGCACCTATTCCACAGAATGGCAGTACCACATGATCCATTACATCCATGAATACGAGAAAGGCAAGCCTAAACAGCACCCGGTTGGAATGACCTTCCAATGGGCAAGGGAATACAGAGGGACAAACGAGAACCTCTTCAACAGCCCAGCAGACTGGATCTCACCGAATCCAGATGGAGGATACCGAGACGACCCGCCGGCCGCAGACGGAAGAAAGGTCATCCTCTCAGACACAGACCATCTATGGGGCATCGGAGGAAACCAAGCATGGGTGTGGAAGACCTTCTGCAGAGGCATGAACCCACTATTCATGGATCCATACCGCGAGGCTAAGGAGAGAACAGGAGCCCAAGCTGAACGAGAGACGAATTGGACCAACCATCTCTCAAACACGCTTTCACTGGATCAGAGGTGGAACTCCATCCGCAGAAACCTGGGATACACTCGAAGGTTTGCCCGAAGGATGAACCTAGTCGCTATGGTTCCCCGCAATGATCTAGCCTCGACAAGATACTGCCTCGCAGATCCAGGGGCTGAATACCTGATCTACCTACCTGATGGTGGAACGGTCACGGTTGACATCTCGGACGTTTCGGGAAAGCTTAGTGTGGAGTGGCTAAACCCCGGCACTGGCGAAAACCACGCTGGCCTTGAGGCAACCGGCGGCGGCTGGTGTAAGCTGACTGCTCCATTTAGCGGAGATGCAGTCCTCTACATCGCCCCAAAGATATAGTCCAGCTGAGAGAGTCTGAGCAAATATCGTGTCGAGTACGTACTAATCGTGTGGGCTAGAATTTGTGCTGGGGGCCGTATTCGAGCGAACTTTCAGGATTAAATTTCTCAACCTGCTGCGAGTACTTGTACCGACCAATATTCTGGTCCTGCGGATACTGAAATCTTCCTCCCCACTGCATGATTACGGTCTTGATCTCCGGCGCTCTTTGTTTCACTATCCTTTCAAGCTCAAACGGATCTTCCTGCGTTATCGCCCAATTATCGTAATGCATCGGAATAACGACCTTAGTTCTGAGCATCCTTGCAATCCGGAAAGCATCGAAAACGGTCAACTTATCTGTAACGCCGGGCGGATTATTACCCATGTTGATCAAGGCTACGTCTATATTGTGCTCATTGCCAATTCGAAAATAGTGATTAGAATATATGGAATCACCTATGTGGAAGACACTGCCGCCAGGTGTGTTCAAAAGGTAAGCTACAACGGCCTCTTCCATAGAGCAACGGCCAGTCCGCTTCGCCATCTCATCGTAAGACTCCAAAACCATAATCTCAGTGTCCCCAATCTGTTTGGCGTCACCAGGCTTAACCTTCATAATCCGACTTTCCGGAACCTCAAGGCTTTTGAACTTCTCGCAGACCCACGCCGGCCCGATGAAACACGCGTCGGTGTTTTGGAGAACCGCCTTAATCGTGTAGATGTCGCAGTGATCCGCATGCTCATGTGTAACGAGCAACGCATCCAAATTCCTTATGGCGAAGGGATCTATGACATGCGGGTTCAACCTGATCCAGTTGAGGCTGCGGGCGCCCGTCGTCATGCAGACCCCATCATACTCGTAATGAGTCGTGACCGAAGGACCACTGTAGTTGTCTATCAGAAACGATACCTTAGGGGTCTTGATGAAGAAACCGCAGGCTCCCAACCACCATAAGACGACGCTGTTCGGCTGCACAACCGTATTCTCGATTTCTTGGTTTAGGTAGGATTTCCACTCAGGGAAGACTTCTTTAACCCAGATTTCCCGGTTTATCGGACGGTTCTTGACAAACTCGTTCGCTCCTATGAACTCGTAATCAGTCTTATTCATCTCCGATCACATCATCCACGTTTTTTCTTTAAGCTGTGAATTGTCTCCGTATATCCTTTCTGCAGAAAACTCTGGTCTAGACAAGCCGAGAAAAAATGGCATCGTGGAAAAGTGTTGACTAGGCCAGGAACAATCGGTCTCTTAAGAAAAAGACCGAAAGGCGATTTCTTGGACTCTAGGAAACCTCTATGCCGACTTGCTTAGCCAAAGTTTCTAGGTATTGTTTCGACAGAACGTACTCTTCATCGAGTAGAGGCCCAGCGACCCCCTGTTGCGTATGTGTACTGACATCCGGCACATCTTCCAGCTCGACGGAGATGAAGCTGTCGAAATTCGTCTCCTTGAGCGCTCGCAGAACTGATTCCCAGTCTATCTTCCCTTTCCCAGGCCTCCAGTGAACGTTGCTGGTCGCATCATTATCTGAGAAGTGGCAATGGTATATTCTGCCCCTCAACTTCAAGATGGTTAGGTGAGGAATCTCTCCGCACGGAAAGAGATGAGACGGATCGAAGTTCATCCCCAACGCCTTG
>Ga0315312_1000864_pt1 | contig 28590 bp, 30 predicted proteins | sample TDP7_MG_FD_203629 | JGI IMG/M metagenome (GOLD analysis project Ga0315312, IMG submission 203629) | Freshwater sediment microbial communities from Lake Towuti, South Sulawesi, Indonesia - TDP7 | ecosystem: Environmental > Aquatic > Freshwater > Lake > Sediment | place: Indonesia: South Sulawesi... | reverse complement strand
AACTTTGAGGTCATGCACTTTGCTCAGCTTCTCGACCGATACGTCGCTGAAGGCAAAATACAAATACCCAAGCTTGATGCCGTCGCTACCTACCACGACCCTTGCGAACTCGCCCGTCTCGGAGGAGTCGTTGAAGAGCCTAGAAGAGTGCTAGGCTCCTTTGTCGGGAACCTCATCGAACCCGAGGAAAGCGGTCGCTTTGGAAGATGCTGCGGCGCAGGTGGGCTGCTCAAGGCGACCAACAGCACCATGTCTGGCGAACTCGCGGAGAAACGCCTCACAATGCTCAACAACACAGGCGCCCAAGTTGTTCTTTCCGCATGCCCCTCTTGCGATCAGAACCTCGGCGAGGCGTCATCCAGGTTTCCAAACTCCAAACGAGTTCAGGATCTTGCGGAGCTTGTGGCCCAGCAAATGGGATTGATCTAGACCGCAACGTCCGGACTGAATTCCTTATCGTTCAGGTCAGCGCTGCTCAGACCGGGTCCCCAAAGTTCCGGATTCCGATCATCCTGTCTTATCAAGGAGCAGAGCCGAAGCAAAGTCATCAGGCAGGACACCTGGAGACTCTAGGGAATGGTCCGCGTAGACTCTCGTGATCCTCGATAGCACATCTTCCCTCTTGAGTGGGCACCCTATGAGCGCTTGCTCTATGAGGGCCATCCTCTCTCTAGGAAACAGTGAGAAATCGCCGGAAATGAGGGCGTCCGCGATCCTCTCTCTTTCGATCCTGACCGTCGTTCGAATCAAGCCTCCGGGTGCTTTGTATGCATTCTCGATAAGGGAGACGCTTTCCGCGATCTTCAAAGTCCTTCGAGCAATGTCGGGGTGCCTAAACTCCGGCATGTAGAGCCATTCCTCTGAGAGGTAGCGGACTCTCAGCTCATTCATGAGCTTCTGCTCCTCAGGGATGAGCGTTCCAGGTCGTAGTTCCTCGCCTAGCAATCTCTCAAACCCATTCTTGAGAGCCCTCTTTGCCTCATCCAGAGTCACTTCTCTTCCAAGTTCCCTCGACGCCGTCGAAAGGTATTCCTTGAAAGTCTTGTACGCTTTGTCTCTGAACTTTTCTGATGGCACCTTGTACTTTCACCATCTTCTCATAGCCAAATGAAAGTATGATGTTTCCTGTGAGAACGAAGACGCCCTCGGTCGTCGTCGCTGCCCCACTGCCTGAGATCTTCCTTCCTTGGACCTGTATATCGTTCAGTGGACGATATTGAGCATCTATTCCCAAAGATTGGTACGCCCAGACGAGCGCTTGAAGGAAGAAACGAAAAGCTTCCGCCACGTTCTTGGGCAACATAGGATTCTCGGGACCTAAGATTAGTTGGTAGAAGAGCTGTCCACGGTCAAGGTATACTGCTCCTCCGCCGAGTATCCTTCTCACGAACGGAATTCCGTTATCCCTACAGAATTGGACATCGAGCTCCTTCTCGATCTGTTGGTGATATCCCAAGCTGACGAGGGGACTTTGGGGATAGCAGAAGATCAACGTGTCGCCGACAATGTTCCTACCTCGAGCGACCGCGACGGCGTCGTAGATCGTCTGAGTTTCGATAGGATCTATTGCATCAAGGTCGAGCCAACGCCACATTCTTCAGCGAACCCTAATGCACACGCTACTTCTTGAATAGTTTCGGCAATTCCACTTGCACAAATTTCTCGATCTGGGCTGGATCCGTCATCAGATTCTTCAGCTCATCGTCTAGCTTGGACGGCTGAAGCACAGCAAGCCAGCCCCTTCCATACGGATCTTCGTTGAGTAGCTTCGGCTGTGTCTTCAATGCCTCATTTGACTCGATTATGCTTCCGGAGAGCGGAGACTTCAGAGGGCCAACCCATTTGCCGGTCTCCATCGTGCCTAATGGCTTTCCGGACTCAACCTGTCTTCCTTTTGGCATAAGTCTCACGAACAAAATCGATCCAGCGGCCTGTTGGGCCATGTCGGTTACCCCTACACGTACGATTCCGTTTTCCTTCTTTACCCACAAATGATCGCCAGAGTAGTAGAGGCCCTCGGGAAACTCGAACCTGTCGAGAATTCTTGCCATGTGCAATCACCTAGCACACGTCCATGTGAAGGTTACAAAAGCCTTTCCAGCGGGTGTACCAAAACGGAACCCCGGCAATATTGATTCTCGACTCTGAAAGCCACCGATACCGTGCTCTCAAGTTCGCACAGGGGCCTCGACGTAGTTCTTGGGAGGACAAGACAATTTGCCAATGTTCTCAGCTACCCTGATCATGTCGTTAGCCGAGTTCGCCGTTGCCTTCAGACCGCAGGCAGGTTGCGCTTCCAGTATGGTCTTGTGGAACGAATCTGCCCGCCTAACTTGCTCGAACCCCTAGGCCGTTTTCGCCTCGAGTTTCTGAATGACTTCGTCAACGGGACTCATGTTGAGGTGCAGGCCGAGCGAACCTCGATCGACACCCATGCAGAGGCCTAAGAGCTGAGTATAGTAGAACGCTGGAAACGATGTGGTACTGCCAAGCAGTGCCCCAATCGCCTCCTGTCTTGCGTCATACATTCTCATGCAGAATGGACACGTCGTAACCAATCCATCGAAACCGGCAGTTCTCAGCTTCTCAAGCTTCGCCCCTGCGATTTTCAAGGAGGACTCTCCTGCTGAGACGGCTATTCCTGCACCGCAGCAGTCCAATCTCTCCGGATACATGTCCCATCGAGCTCCAAGAGCACCGATTAGGGTTTCGAGCTTTCTTGGGTTTCGCGAGTCATCAGCCCTACCGAGCTCGCTTGGTCTGAGAGCATGGCAACCGTAGTGGGCTGCAAACTTCAGACCAACCAGGGGCCTGCTGATAGTCTTCTGGATCCTTTCGGGACCTACATCATCGTGAAGGACCTCGATGATGTGTCTGACTCTTGTTGTGCCCTCGTAGCGGAGATCCTCCAATGCCAGCAGACCGTTGACTTTTTCTTTCAAAGCAGGGCTGTCCTGCAGTGCATGCTTGACTTCACACATCGACAGGTGACATCCATTGCAGAGCGGAAGCATATCGAGGTGCTGATCCTCGCAGAGAGCCAGATTCCTAGCGGTCAAGTAGGTCCATGTGAGGTTGTTGATGCTGTTCAGGGGAAAACCGCAGCACGCCGCGCCTCTAATTTCAACCAGATCGACATCGAGTTTCGGCAGCACCTGTCGTGCAGAAAGCTCGCAGGCGTACTGCTCGGTCTGCGCATAGCAGCCAAGGAACAAACCGAATCTCGTATGCCTATCCCCCGATGATCTTTCGCAAGCCTATTTCGCCAAGAGCCCTAGAGAACTTGGCTAGGTCTGCTGGTTTTGATATACTGGAAAGATTAAGAGATGTGCGACTGAAGCTTTCGAAGTCCCTCGTCACCACCTCTTGGGGCGGTTGAACCGCTCCCTCCTCGAAGACAGACTTTGCCATTTTCAGGTATCCCTCGGGTGGCGGCACGCCTTCACGTACAGCAAGGTTTCGAAGCGCGAGCATCACGGTCGGGATGTTGACTCCTCTCGGACATTGCTCATGACACTTGAAGCAGATCATGCATTCCCAGAGCGCCGGGCTTGAGAGAACCTCCTTCTTCAACCCGAGAACGGTTTTCCTAATTATCATCCGCGTTCGGAGAGAAGTTAGGCGCCCCGATGGGCAAGTTCCCGTGCACGTTCCGCATTGAAAGCATGACTTCACTGCTTCACCGCTGATCTGGGAGACTTCTTCAACGAAACCGAGGTCAAGATCATTGCTTCTGATTACCATGATGCGGCGTCGCGCCTCACGACTCTCGCCGCTGGCAAGGGCATATTTGTATGCTAATTATATTACTAACGGCTGCATGTAGACTATACGCCATGTGTATTTGTGGATTGGCTCCTAGAAACCGAAATTGGAAGTGCGTAAGCTGGAAGTCGTAGACGAGAGGCTCAGAGAAGAGATCATGAGCTTTGCGAGGAGATACATCTCCTCGGGCATCGTGGGCATTGTGGGTTGCTTCGCATCAATGTCACGTCGGATCAAGGAGAAGTATGGGGCCGAGGGCGAGAAGCTACTCGAGGAAGCGTGCCATGATGTTGGAACCAAGATTGGACTTTTTTGGAAGGACAAGCTTAGCCTTGCGAACGGTGACTTGAAGGATCTCGACAAGGTTCTGACAGGGATGGCTCGTGACATTGGGTGGGAGTACAAGATAGTTGGGACATCGCGCGATCGGACCATCGCTAGGGTGACCTTCTGTCCCTACCTCAAAGGGTGGAAGATGCTGGATGCTCCCCCTTACGTCTGCGACTTGTGGGGGCGCTTCCTGTCCGGAGTTTCCGAATCAGTCAACCCGAAGATAGCCTTCCGATATGCCGCCAGTATGCATAAAGGCGACCCCTACTGCGAAATGGTCTTCGAGATGAAGACGTGATCCTTCTTGGCATCATCCGAGGCTGACCTCCAATTCATACTGTCCCAGATTCACGCTCGCGAGCGCGATCCGGGTTTCATGCACGAGGTGGTGAACACCCCTAGGGGTGAAGGAGTCCTCTCATGCGTTCAGTGCGGGAGATGCGCAGGCAGCTGCCCCGTCGGCAGGTTGACTCTCAAGTACAACCCGAGGAGACTAATCGAGATGGTTAATCTCGGATTCAAGTGGGAAGCGCTTTTCCAACTCTCATGGCTCTGTCTGTCGTGCTTCACCTGCATAGACAGATGTCCGCAAGGAGCTGACGTGGGCGAAGTTGTATTCGCCCTCAGGACCATCGCCGCAAGAGACGGAAACGCGCCCAAAGGCGCCCTGACGATGGCGAAGAACTTGGTTGAGACAGGCCATATTGTCAGCCCGACAGCCTCGGTTAGCAAGCAGAGGGCAAGCCTAGGTCTGCCGCCACGTGAATCTGTCCCCGAAGTCGCGAAGATAGCAAGGAAGACCGGTTTCGGCAAGATTCTCGGCACGAAATAGGAGTTGAGGGACAAAGTGAAGTATGCTCTGTACTTGGGCTGCCTCATCCCCGCGAGGGAACTGTCGTATGAACTGACAACCAGAAAGACGCTGCCTGCCTTGGGCGTTGAACTGGTCGACATGCACGGAACCAGCTGTTGTGGGCCATTTGCAATACAGTCACTCGACTACACAGGCTGGCTCGCATTGTCGGCAAGGAACTTGTGCATTGCCGAGAAGATGGGACTGGATATCATGGCACTGTGCAACGATTGTTACGAGTCGTTAATGATGGCAAATCAGACACTGAAGAGGGAGAAAGAAACTCGGGATAGAGTTAACGAGATCCTGTCGGTTGCGAACAAGAAATTCAAGGGGACAGCGAATGTCAAACACACCATGGACGTACTCTGCGACGATGTCGGCTTAGATAAGATACGAAGCAAAGTAACAAAGCCTCTTGACGGATTGAGGGTGGCGACCCAAGTCGGATGTCACCTCGTCAGGCCCAAGCTTCTCCATGCAGGAGTTGGAAGAGGGTTCGAGGTCCTAGATGACTTGGTAGAAACCCTCGGAGCCGAAACCGTTGACTATGACGACAAAGAGATCTGTTGCGGCGGTCCTCTACGCGACATCGATGATCATCTTTCAAGAAGCTTGTCGAACCGTAAGCTCGCTGCCCTGAAGAGGGCTAACGTAGATTGCGTTGTCACCGCTTGCCCGTTCTGCTACATTCAATTTGACTTAGGACAGCTTGAGATCAAGAGCCTGCTGAAGGAAGAGTACGACATTCCGGTCCTCCACTTTATGGAGCTGCTGAGTCTTGCGATGGGCTTCAAGCTGGAGGGCCCTCAGCTGCGCGAGCATAGGGTCGCCATAGACAGGATAGTCAGGAAGCTAGGGTAGGGAGTGATCATGGTGGTGGAGAAGTCCGCGCTTGTGATAGGCGGCGGAATTGCAGGGATCCAAGCATCGTTGGATCTTGCCAATCGCGGCGTGAAGACCTACCTCGTCGAAAAATCGCCAAGCATAGGTGGCCGAATGGCTCAACTTGACAAGACGTTTCCAACAATGGATTGTTCAATATGCATCCTAGCACCGAAGATGATTGAGTGCTTCAGACATCCCAAGATAGAGTTACTCACCTACTCGGAAGTAAGAGAGGTCCATGGTTCCGCCGGCGACTTCACAGTCAAGGTCGTGAAGAAGCCTCGATACGTGGAGGCTGACAAGTGCGTCGGATGCGGAACCTGCGCAGATCACTGCCCAGTGGAAGTCCCCAACGAATTCGATTCAGGAATGGGCATTCGAAAGGCCATATACCTACCATTCCCGCAGGCGGTCCCGCGAATCTACACTGTAGACAGAGACCACTGCCTAGACTGCGGACTGTGCAAGAGCGTATGTACGGCACAAGCGGTTGACCTCGAACAACAACCAGTTGAGCTCGAACTACACGTCGGCGGAATCGTGGTCGCCACCGGATTCGACGTGTACGAGCCGTTGAGGATAACGTCGTATGGATACGGGAAATACAAGAATGTGATCACTGCGCTGCAGCTGGAACGTCTGCTCTCCGCGTCAGGGCCGACGGGCGGACGCATCATGAGACCTTCCGACGGAAGAATTCCGCGTACGGTGGCGTTCCTGCAGTGCGTTGGATCAAGGGATCAACGGTTCGGGTACCCGTACTGCTCCAGCATATGTTGCAAGTACGCCGTGAAGGACGCCGTCCTGATAAAAGAGCACAGAACCGACTCTGACGTCTACATCTTCTACATTGACCTGCGCGTCTTCGGAAAGGGGTTCCAAGAGTTCGCGAACCGAGCAAAGAAGGAGTTTGGCGTCAAGTTCGTGCGAAGCAGCCCTGGGGAGATAAGAGAGGATCCGGAAACGAAAGATCTCACCCTCTGGTACGAAGACACACTGAGTCGAACAGTCAAGAGTCTGAAAGTGGATCTGGTAGTACTTAGCGCTGCGTTGATGCCACGATCTGACTCCATCGAGTTAGCGAAGATCTTGGGAATAGACACTGACAGGTTCGGATTTCTTGTTGCATCTGACCCTATTCGTCACCCCGTGGATACACAGGTCCCAGGAATCGTTGGCTGCGGCTACTGTCTCGGCCCGAGAACCGGTGACATACCAGACTCGGTCATGCAAGCAGGCGCTGCCGCAGCTAGGCTGAGTGAGATTCTCATGGCTGGGAGCGTGTGACAGGTTTGGAAGAACCGAGGACAGGAGTTTTCGTCTGCCACTGCGGCATTAACATCGGAGGCGTCGTGAACGTTCCAGAGGTTGTGGAATACGCCAAGACCCTGCCAAGTGTAGCGTGGGCAGAAGGGAACCTCTACACCTGCTCCGAAGCTGGTCTCAGCTCGATCAAGGACGCTATCAACAAGAATGGACTGAACAGAGTCGTCGTTGCGTCGTGCACGCCACGAACCCACGAGCCACTCTTCAGATCAACGTGTGAAGAGGCTGGGTTGAACAAGTACCTCTTCGAAATGGCTAACATCCGGGAACAATGTTCTTGGGTCCACTCACATGAGCCCGAAGAGGCTACGACAAAGGCCAAGGACATCGTCAGGATGGCGGTGGCTAGAGCAAGATGGCTTGAACCTCAAGATGAACCCGAGGTCGACGTTACCGATTCAGCTATGGTCATTGGCGGCGGAATATCCGGCCTCATGGCGGCCTTGAGCCTAGCGAGTCAAGGTTTCAAGGTGCATTTGGTTGAGAAGGAGCCCCAACTTGGCGGGATCACTCGGAGGCTCGGCAAGATCTATCCCACCCTTGAGGATTCCTCCGACATCGTCGATCCGGTAATCAAGGCGGCAACGACGAACGAGAACATACGGATCTACACGTCGGCCACTCTCAAGGATGTCAGCGGATACGTCGGTAACTTCAAGGTCGCGTTCAAGAAGGGAACCGAGGATGTAAAGCTGGATGTTGGAACGATTGTCTTGGCGAGCGGCGCCCTAAACTACGAACCCCCGAAGGGGTCATTCCAATATGGCGTGCTCGACAAGGTCGTTACGCAGCTACACCTCGAGGAGATGCTGGCTCAGGGCAAGCTGGCTGAACCCGAGCGAGTCCTGATGATCCAGTGTGTCGGATCACGCACCGGTGAGGTGTGGACATACGAACTATCAGACATGACCCAGTCATTCGCAGCGCGGCTTCTCTCCAAGATTCTCGGCGCGAAGAAGGAAGAGGGCTGGCCGTACTGCTCGAAGATCTGCTGCATGAACGCGATAAAGAACGCCATTCGAATCAAGGAACAGTGGCCGAAAGCGCACGTTGACATACTCTTCAGCGACCTGAGGACCTACAAGGAGTATGAAGATTTCTACCGGAAGGCGAGAGCTCTCGAAGTGAAATTCATCCGGTACATTAGAGAGATTCCGCCGGAGATCACGGAGGCGCCCGAAAAGAAGGTGAAGGTTGCCGTCTACGACACGCTCGCTGGAGTGGAGACGGAATTCCTCTGCGATCTGGTGGTACTCTCAACTCCGCTCTGTCCGTCGAAGGAAGATGTGATGCTCGCGAGAATGCTGAAGGTCCCTCTTGGACCTGACGGGTTCTTCATGGAAGCTCATCCCAAGCTGAGGCCGGTTGACTGCCAGTCTGACGGGATCTTCATCGCGGGTACTGCCTCGGGACCCAAGGATATCCCGGAGTCAATAATCTCTGCGAAGGCCGCTGCCGCCAGGGCGTCGATTCTCATGGCCAACAAGAAACTGAAGACGGAAGCATTGACAGCCGACGTGAACACTGATCTCTGCATAGGATGCGGCCTCTGCGAGGAACTCTGCCCCTATGGAGCCCACAAGATCGAAAGTGGAAAGTCGAAGACCATCGCTGCGCTGTGCAGGGGATGCGGTGTCTGCGCTGCCGACTGTCCAAGGCACGCCATCACGATGCGACACTACAGCGACCGACAGATCTTGGCACAAGTTGAAGCGATGATGGCTAGGTGAGGGGACAGAATATGACCGAGAAGGAGACGGTGCCAGGTGTGCGCGACGCAGCGAAGGCCGAGAGACCCGGCTTCGATCCGCGCATTCTCATCTTTACGTGCAACTGGTGCTCCTACGCCGGAGCGGATCTAGCCGGCACGAGCCGACTTCAGTATCCCCCGAACGCCCGGATCATAAGGACGATGTGTAGTGGAAGGATCGACCCGGCGTTCGTGCTTGAGGCGCTCAAGGACGGAGCAGACGGAGTGCTTGTGACCGGGTGTCATCCAGGCGATTGCCACTACGTGAAAGGAAACTTCCGTGCAGAGAAGAGGTTCCACTTTCTGAAGATGGCGCTGAAGCAGCTGGGGGTGGAGGAGGATAGAGTAAGGCTGGCGTGGATATCTGCGGGCGAAGGCGAGAAGTTCTCTCTTCTAGTTAGGGATATGACCGATAAGGTCAGAGAGCTCGGGCCAAACCCGTTCAAGTCTTCGAACATCGCGTCGATATGAGGTGAGATCATGAGCGAGCTGGCAAAGTACCCGAAGAAGCTGGATGCTGCCATAGAGGCATTCAAGTCCGAGAGACTGAGATGGATTATGGGCCTCTCAGTCGTGGGGGCCAAGGCTAGTGAGACAGAGCGTTACAACGCAATAGCCGACGAGATCATGATCGACGAAATGCGACGTCAAATGCTTCTGGTTGAACTCAGGGACAAGGGGCCGCTAACGATGAGGGAGCTTTCAGAATCGACTGGCCTTGGCCGAAAACAGTTGCTTGATCACATGCTCGCGCTGAGAAAACGTGGGGCAGTGACAGAAGTAGGCGAGAAAGAAAATGAATACGTTTACAAGGCTACCTGAAGGCTTCACTCGGTCCCTGCGTGGTGGAGGAAGATCCTGGAACCTAGGAGCAATGTCGTCGGTCTTCTTGCCTAGGACCTCTTCAAGCACTCTGGGTGAAACACGCAGGGGTACGCGTGGTCGTAAACGTAGATCAGCTTCTCTTCAAGGTCCACTTCGACCCTGTCGTGTGCTGCTGCCCTCGCAAGCAGACTATGATGATCACTGAAGGTGGATATCGTGATGACCTTCCCTCTCACCTCCTCCGAGCTTACGCGCTGCCGACAGAACTCGCAGAGATTGTCTGTGACTTGCACCATCTCGAACGTCCGACCCTTCATTTGCGGAAAGGTCGTCTCCCTGACGTTGATCCTCACTGGAAGTTCGGCCTCTGACCTGTACGGCTCGTCGAATAGAACGACCCACAGGTTGAGCCTGGGTTCGGCCCAATATAAGAACTCACGAGGCCTTGCACGATCACGATCCGGGGAGCAGAGATTGTTTCAATGAGACCTGGGAGCGACCACCTCAAATAGCTGAACACAAGAAGCGGGGTGCAACCTTATGTCCGAGTCAGCACAGTTCGAGCCTGCCATAGTCGGATTCTGTTGCAACTGGTGTTCATATGCTGGAGCCGACCTAGCTGGAACCTCACGCATACAGTACCCTACGAACATCCGGATAATACGCGTCATGTGTTCCGGCATGGTGCATCCCGCGTTGGTTATGGAGGCGCTCACAAAAGGTGCAGACGGAGTCCTGATCTGCGGATGCCACCCGGGGGACTGCCACTACATCGACGGAAACGTCAAGACCGAGCGCAGGTTCGACGCCATGACCCTCATGCTTCAAGACATGGGGATCGAGCCTGAGCGCCTTCGGCTGGAATGGGTCTCCAGTTCTGAAGGAGAAAGGTTCGCAACCGTAGTTCGAGACTTCACCGAGCAGGTCAGAAAGTTGGGTCCCAGTCCCTTCAAGATGTGATCCAAGATGGCGAAACCAGCATTAGTCATCGGCGCCGGCATAGCTGGAGTACAGGCCGCACTGGACCTCGCAGACCAAGGCTTCAAAGTCTACGTTGTAGAAAAAAGGCCGAGCATAGGCGGCAAGATGTCGCAACTCGACAAGACTTTCCCCACCCTCGATTGCGCCGCCTGCATCATGACCCCGAAGATGGTCGACGCCGCAAGACATCCGAACATCCAGCTTCTTCCCTACTCGGAGGTTAGAGAAGTCGCTGGAAAGGCGGGCAATTTCCTAGTCAAGATCATTCGAAAGCCACGGTATGTCGATGAGACGAAATGCACTGGATGCGGAGTTTGCGCCCAGCACTGCCCCGTCGAAGTCCCCAGCGAGTTCGATCAAGGCCTTGGGATCCGCAAAGCGATCTATGTCCCATTTCCTCAAGCTGTTCCACTTGTGTACACGATCGACAGGGATCACTGCCTGGAATGCGGGCTCTGCACCAAGGTCTGCGGCGTGGGGGCTCCGAATCTCGAGCAACAGCCACAGGAGATGAACATGGAAGTCGGAGCCATAATCGTCGCCACTGGCTGCGAACTCTTCGACATCGCGAAGAAGCCTGAGTACGGAGCCGGAACATACGACAATGTGATAACAGGCCTCGCCCTTGAAAGGCTACTGAGCGCCTCCGGTCCCACAGGCGGACATGTGCTGCGTCCCTCTGACGGTAGAATCCCAAGAAAAGTTGCGTTCGTTCAATGCGTCGGCTCGAGGGACGAGAAAGCGGGAATTGAATATTGCTCCAGAGTGTGTTGCATGTACGCCATCAAAGAAGCGGAGTTGGTCAAAGAACATGTCCACGGCGCTGATACCACGATCTTCTACATGGACATCCGAGCTTTCGGGAAAGGATTCGAAGAATTCTACAGAAGGGCGGAGAATGAATTCAAAATCAAGTTCATTAAAGGCCGGGTAGCCGAGATCGTTGAAGTCCCGGCGACAAAGAACCTCATCGTTCGCGCAGAGAACATCGAGACAGGCGAGCCTGTTGATCAAGAAGTAGACCTAGTAGTGTTGTCGACGGGGCTAAGGCCAGCCGCCAACGGAGACTTTGCGAAGCTACTCTCGATTCCAGTAGCGGATGATGGTTTCTTCGCAACGGAGAATCCGAAGATCGATCCTGTGACGACCGGTGTAAGGGGTATCTTCACCGCGGGAGTAGCTGAAGGACCCAAGGATATTCCAGACTCAGTTGCCCACGCGAGCGCCGCAGCAATGAAGGCGTCGATAGTTCTCAAGGAGTCGTGAGGTTCCCATGACCACATCACCTGAGCCTAGGATTGGGGTCTACATCTGTCACTGTGGAATCAACATAGCCGGCGTCGTGGATGTTGAGGTTGTCAGGCAGTATGCGGAGAAGCTGCCGAACGTCGTCGTCGCCAAGACCTACCTGTATACCTGCTCGTCCCCTGGCCAAGCCATGATAAAGACGGACATCAGCGAGCAGAAACTGAACCGGGTTGTCGTCGCCTCATGCTCGCCTAGAATGCACGAAGCGACTTTCAGGAAAGTTGTCGAGGAGGGCGGCCTCAATCCATACCTTTTCGAGATGGCTAACATTCGAGAGCACTGTTCATGGGTGCACTCAGGTGAGCCGGAGAAAGCAACCAAGAAGGCAAAGGACCTCGTAAGAATCGCCGTAGCAAAGGCTCGCCTCCTCGAGCCGCTCCAGAAGAAGTCCGTGCCTGTCACGGAGAGAGCGCTGGTCGTAGGTGGAGGCGTGGCAGGGATGAGGACCGCGCTTGATCTGGCGGAGAGAGGTTTCGAGGTCTGTCTCGTCGAGGAGCAACCAAGCATCGGCGGAAAAGCGGCTAGGCTCAACACGCTGTACCCGACCGGCGAGCGCGCAATGGATGCGCTAGGCCCAATGATGAAGCAGGTCGCTTCGCATCCAAACATCAGACTGTTCACGAACTCGGAAATCAGCAATGTTGATGGCTACATAGGAAACTTCAAGGTCAAGATCATCAAGAAGCCGAGATTCGTCTCTGAAAGATGCAATGCCTGCGCCCGCTGTGAGAGCGTCTGCCCGCTCGAAAACTCGAACGAATTTGACTTCCACCTGACTAAGAGAAAAGCCATCTACATGCCCTTCAAAGGCGCAGTACCACAAGCCTACGTCATTGACGAAAAGACATGCAACAAGTGTGGCAAGTGTCTCGAGGCGTGCGAGAAGAAAGCGGTCGACCTTGACGAGAAGCCTGAGGAACTAGAGTTTGATATCGGCACAATCGTAACAGCAATTGGATTCGACTCGTACGAGCCGCTTCAAGGAGAATTCGGCTACAAGAAGCACAAGAACATAATCACAATGCTCCAGCTGGAGCGAATACTAGACGAGGGGGGTCCGACTGGAGGCGAACTTGTTCTCGGCGATGCTTTTGGACCTTTCTTCCGAAGCTCAGCAACGAGGAACGTAGTCTTCATCTCTTGCGTGGGATCGAGACAAGAGCCGGGAGTGTACAAGCCTCTTCGGGAGGACCAGCAGCTCAACAGATACTGCTCGCGAGTCTGCTGTACCGGGGCTCTCAAGAATGCACTGCTTATCAAAAAGAAGTATCCTGACGCGAACATATACTATCTTTGCAGAGACATTCGAACCTACGGGAGAGGTCACGAGAAGTACTACAAAGACGCTTCAGAAGCATTGATTCGTTTCATGAAGTACGAGCCGCAGGCGCCTCCGATTGTTACATCGAGCTCGGATGAACTCACGGTCACCGTGGATGACGTACTAACGGGAAACGAAACGTTCGCCATCCGGGCCGACCTAGTCGTGCTTGCAACGGCCATGGTCCCCAGCGCGAAACTGACCGATGTTCAAGGGAAACTGAAGATTACCAAGTCGGCAGACGGCTTCCTTCAGGAAGCCCACGCCAAGCTCAGACCGCTTGACACGGCCACTGAAGGAATCTTCATCGCTGGCGCGGCCCAGGGACCCAAGGACATCACCGATGCGGTGGCCATGGGCAGCGCAGCCGCGGCGAAGGCTTCGATACCGCTCGCGCAAGGAAAAGTCGACCTTGAGCCGATAAAGTCGTTCGTTGATCTATCGAAGTGTGATGGATGCGCCATGTGCGTCGATCCCTGCACCTTCAAGGCTATCAAGATAGAAGAGCACAGCGAGAACGGTACAGTCAAGAAGCGGGCGGTGGTGAATGAGGCACTGTGTAAGGGCTGCGGGGCCTGCGCCGCGACGTGCCCGCCTAAGGCAATATTTGTAAAGGGGTTCACGCTCGACCAGTTGACCGCACAGGTGAATGCCGCACTAGAGGAGTCATAGGCCAAGGGGTAACAGCTTGATGGTGGGATAACGGAAGTGAAGATTGAAATCGATATCGAGAAGTGTACGGGCTGCGGGACTTGCCATGACATATGTCCCACAGACCCTAACGTCTTCGAGATCAGAAGCAACAGCGGGGCGAAGAAGTCGTACGTGGTTCACCCTGAGGCCTGCCTCGAGTGCAGAGCCTGTGAAATCCAATGCACCGAAGCAGCCCTCAAACTCACCGAGTAAGTGTCAGGAGACTAGGTTCTCCGGAGATCTAGAATCCCTCAGCGCACGTGGTCGAAGGCTTGCCCTATGCGCCTTCCTCCCTAATCTTCTTCAGCACGTCGCCGTAGGCCTTCGAGGGTATCCCGGACACGAAATTCAGAACATCGCCCGCAGTCACCGTGCCATACATACTATTCTTGTCGGCGACTAGGATTCGCCTAGCTCCAGTCTCAGCCATGAGCTTTGTCATGTCGCCCAAGCTCGCGTTCAGCCCGACCACGGGAGCCGGCGTGTACATGACCTGACGAGCCTGGATGGATGAGGGATCGAGATGAAGCGCAACAACGTTGGTTATGATATCCCAGTCCCTAACAACTCCGATCGGTTTACCATCTTTGACGACGAAGAGGTTTCTCACCCCCTTGTGCTTCATGGTTCGAGCAACATCTAGAACCGAACTCGAAGCTTCCACAGTCGGTACTCTGGGCTTCATCAATATCGAGATTACAGGACCCATTTCAGGCACGCAAATGTCCTCCTCTTTTGCGTCTTTCGGACCAAACCTCTGAGCCAGCAGACGAAGATCTCCAGACTATCTGATGCAACTCATATAAGACAAACGGCGCGTATCGTGCATTCGAGTCGGCACGACGGGACAGCAATACTCAACGGAAAGCCGACGGCCTACATCCTCGCCATTTCTAGCACGATCTCAGCTGCGTGGCTCACTGCATCCTCAACAGGCTTTGAAAGCCCCTCTTCTATCTCGGAGGGGATGCTCTCGGCTTGACATGCTAGGATAATCACTTTCACATTCTTTCGGTCTTTCAGCTCTTGAAGCACCCTCCTAGCGGAGAAAGTGTGGAAAGAGAACATGCTACTTCGCGTTTGCGGTAGCTGCTCGACTGACAATCTGACCAACTCTCCCGGTCTCTTCCCAAGATCGACCGTGTCCAGTATGATCAGTCGTTTGGGTCCCACATCGCTCAACATGATGTCGAACAAGACCGGCATGATAGCGGTTCCAACATCCAGAACGCAGACATCACCCGGCACCTCCATGCTCCGGTGGATGAAGTGGACGGCTGCAGGACCGAAGCCATCGTCGCCGAACAGACTGTTGCCTACTCCAAGAACCACGACGCGCTTCCTCAAGTGATCCGGAAGTTCACATCCGCCCAACGCGGGGTCCCTGATCCGTTCAGTCGAAATGTCAGCTCGGAAGAGTCAAGAGGTCATGGTGAACTTGATCGCGACTGAACTACTCTATAGACCTCTCTATAGTCGCGTTAGAGACCGATATGAGATGAGATAAATATCAAGTTCGCAGCAGAATGTTCTCCGGTGCAAATCTTGGTCGCTAGGATCATTGACGAATGGCTAGGGACCTGCGCGGGCTGTGAGATGACGCTCCTAGACATAGGTGATGCGATCCTCGAAATCCTTCCCAAGGTTGAGTTCGTTCACTCCCCCGTCGTGATGGATCACAAATACTACGGGCAGACCGGCGAGGGTACCAAGATGGAACTTCCCGAAGCCGATGTCGGCATGGTCAGCGGATGTGTACGAACGGAAGAGAACAAGGAAGTGCTACAGGAGATGCGAGCGAAATGCAAGGTTCTGATAGCGAATGGCGCATGCGCTTCCTGGGGCGGCGTACCATCTTTGGCAAACTCGTTCACGCGCGAAGACCTGTTGAACACGGTGTACAAGAGCATGCGAAGCACCGTTCCGAGCGTGATTCCTTCTGAGAAGATCCCTGCGCTCTTGGATCGGGTGTACGCGGTGGACGAGGTTGTGAAAGTTGACGTGTACCTCCCGGGGTGCCCCACCGAACCCGGAGTGATGGTGCAGGCACTCAATTCGCTGCTAGAGAACAAACCCTTCGTAATGGAGGAGAAGGCGGTCTGTGAAGACTGCCCGCTCAAGAGAGAAAAGAAGGCCGTTGCCGCTGGCACGGTATTGAAACGAACACTGGAGCTTCCCGCTCCAGACAAGGAGCGGTGTCTGTTGGAGCAGGGCTACTTCTGCATAGGACCTGCAACGAGGACCGGCTGCCACGGAGGAGGATGGGGCGGCCCGAAGATCCCAAGGTGCATCGCCGCGGGCATGCCCTGCGAAGGATGCTTCGGCCCAATAAGAGCCGGCGCAAGCCAGATGGTTGACATGATGGGGGCCCTGGCGACCATAGGAGTAGATGTGAAGGCCATGCTTGACAGACCTGCTAGTTTTAGCAGATTCGTCGGGGCCAAAGCGAGGCTAAGACCAAGGTGATGAAGATGGCGAAAGAGATCGTAATAGAGCCTGTCACTCGAATCGAGGGACATGCAAAGGTAGCGATACAGCTGGACGACCAAGGAAATGTGGCAGACGCGAAGATGCATGTTGTGGAGCTGAGAGGCTTCGAGAAGTTCTGCGTTGGACGAATGGTCGAAGAACTGCCGCGAATAACACCGCGCATATGCGGGGTCTGCCCGTGGGCCCACCACCTGGCCTCAGCGAAAGCAACCGATGCCGTGTTCGGCGTCAAAATCCCTGACGCCGCACGGAAGATAAGGGAACTGGTCTACATGGCAGAGATGGCGTCTGATAGGATCCTTCACTTTTGGATTCTCTCGGGCCCAGACTTTGTCCTCGGTCCAACGGCCGACTACAAGGACAGGAACGTCTTCGGAGTCATCAAAGCAAACCCAGACGTGGCAAAGAGAGTTGTTCACGTTAGACACCTCGGCACGCGAATAGCTCAGCTACTTTCTGGAAAGGCGATACACCCGACAGCGGCAGTTCCGGGAGGCTGGAGCCGACCACTCAAGAAGGAAGAGATTCAGGAAGTAAAGGGTATGGCGAAGGAGATGCATGACTTCGCGCTCTTCTCAATGAAGTTCGCCAAGGAACAGATCTTTCCGAAGTACATCGACTTGGTCAAGAGCCTCGCCGTATTCAACACAGGATTTCTCGGCACCGTGATGGAAGACGGAGGCCTAAGCCTCTACGACGGCAAGCTCAGAATGATGCAGCCAGACGGATCGCATGAGGACTTCGCAGTTGAGAACTATCTTGACTACATCGCTGAACTCGTTGAGCCTTGGACTTACCTGAAGCTTCCGTACTACAAGAAAGCTGGCAAGATGACGACGGACCTAGACAACCCCGTAGGCGTCTACAGAGTCAATGCCCTGGCACGGATCAATGTCGTGGACAAGATTCCAACCCCTCTGGCACAGAAAGAACTTGAAGAATTCAGAAGTCAGTTCGGTCGCCCAGCCCAGGCCACCTTGCTCTTCCACTGGGCGAGGCTCATAGAACTTGTGTACTGTACTGAACGGTTGCTTGAACTACTTGACGAGCCGGACATTACGAGCACGGATGTTAGAGCGCCGGTGACCCCGAGAGCATCTCGAGGAATCGGCTCCGTGGAAGCGTCTAGGGGCACCCTGATTCATGACTATGAGACTGACGAGAGGGGCATCGTGAAGGATCTCAACCTGTTGGTGGCGACGGTGCAGAACAATGCGGCAATGAATATCGCTGTGAAGAAGACTGCGCGTGACCTCATCAAGGGCGGCAAGTACGATCAAGGGATCCTTAACCAGATCGAGATGGTCATCAGACCCTACGACCCGTGCTTCAGCTGCGGCACGCATGCGCTGCAAGGCAAGGTCGCGATCAGACTCGACATCCGCGACCCGAGCGGACGATCGATAGACATGCTGACGAACTACTAGAAGCCGCACCCATTCCGGCGACAGAAGTCTCGGGGCTCAGAATCACGGTGAAGGCGCTCTGCGCGCGTTTATCGGAGGCGAACGATAAATAGTGCGCATGGCGCAGCACGTGTTGTGTGAAGAAACGTGAGAACGACGCTTGCAAATGCTTGATGTCGAAAGGGCCAAGCACGAATGCGAGAAACTGGACCACGTATGGGAAACGCTGAGCAACGTAACTGTCGAGTTGAAGAGTCAGGGCGTGAACGTTCCTTCTGATATCTACACTTCACTGAGAAGCGCTAAGGCGCTCATCGCCCTGTGCAAGAGCTATCCCAAGTTGAAGGATCTAATGCCTGCGGACATTGACATGCATGACGGATCCTGCGTGGGCTGTTGCGGCGCTGACATCGTTACGCGCATAACGTGTGAGCTGCGGAATATTGAAGACCTCCTCATTATCAAGGCGATGGATGAGCTGGGAAGCAAATACGCTCTCTGGCTCCAAGAGAAGACAAAGAGAGCGTGGGAGCCTATCAAAACAACGGCGGTTGGGATAGGCAGAGCATAGTGCTAGAACTGCCAGCCGAATAGCCCCTTCCGACCTGCCACGCAAACCCCAGGCGCGTTCGCCGCACACGGCATTTTGGACGAGCAATAAGACTCGAACAGTCCGCACAGGCCGCACGATTCGCAACTCTTTTAGCCTTTCGCCTGAGATCGGGCTAGAGCATCACGAATCTCGGCGGGCAGGAACCCTCCGTGGGGAGGCACGGATGCCATGTTCAAGCGTTCCCAGATGTTCAAGCTAGGTGCGCACACCGCTGGCCATGAACCAGTGATTCTCGCGTTCGCCGCTGCCTGTGTGTCGGTCGTTCTGATATGGAAGGCACCTAATTTCTTGGCAATCCTGATTGCCGAGCTTGGTAGGGTTTTCCAATACTTCAGCGCGAATACACAGTTGCAGACGGCTGTGGCTCTTCGATACCAAGTAGAACTCTTTCAGAATCTGGCCACCCAGCTTGTTGCGAGGGGCGAATTGGTATCTCTTGAAATTGAACCGCGTCCGATTCCGTTCTGGGTAAGGATTAGAAGCGTGCTGATGGTTGCTGCTTGTGACATTTCAGTCATTATCCCCACCTTGAACGAGGAGAAGTACCTGCTAAGGTGCTTGGACTCTCTCTGTCGCTCTCGGAAAAAGCCGGTCGAGATCATCGTCGTGGACGGTGGAAGCAAGGATCACACAGTGGCGCTGGCCGAGCAGTATGCTGAGAAGGTTCTGCTAGAGCCGGCTCGACCAGTCGGAGCTGCGAGAAATATTGGAGCGAAACATGCAGAGGGGGAGATCTTGGCGTTCATAGATGCTGACACGATGGCGTGTCAAGAGTGGCTCGAAGAGATCGCTCGAACATTCGATTCCAGTCCGAGAGCCGTTGGGGTGACCGGCCCTACACTCCCCTACGAGGGCACACACTTGGACAAGCTTGCCTATCACATAGCCACAGGCTGGGCACAGCGTTTCTCGTTGAAGCTTGGGCGTCCTCACGTTGCCGGTTTCAATTGTGCCTACCGGAAAAGTGCGTTCTGGAATGCTGGCGGATTCGTTGAGGATCGGGTGCTCTCAGAGGATGTTATGCTCAGCCTGAGGATGAAGCACCAAGGTCAGATTGTTTTCAACCCCAAGATGATCGCGTACACGTCCTTGAGAAGAATCAAGAAGTATGGTTACCCATATCTGACGATGTACTACATGATGAACGCGGCTATGATGTTACTGTTTGACCGAACCCTCGGCTACCCGGAGGTTCGGTAAGCCGGCATGGAGTGCCGTAGCACTATTACGTAGGCCCGAACCGAGGATATTGACCGATCACCAGATGTGAGACAAGTGAGCCCAAGGCTCGCCTACATCTACAGTGATGACTTCTTGAAGTATGATTTCGGCCCCGGTCACGCTTTGAAGCCCATCAGGCTCAAACTGACCTATGAACTTTCACGAGCAAAAGACCTGTTCGACGATCAGAAAATCACAGTGATTCCGCCGCGTGTCGCGAGCGAGGAAGAGATCAGGCTGTTTCATTCCGAAGAATACGTCAACTTCGTCAAGAAGCTAAGCAAAGTAGGGCATGGCCTTCTTGACTACGGTGACACACCCGCGTTCAAGGGAGTCTACGAGGCGTCAGCGACTGCCACAGGCGCCTCACTTGACGCCGTGGACGCCGTCATGGGCGGGCAAGCCGATCACGGGATGAATATCTCGGGAGGTCTTCATCACGCACATGAGGACAGAGCGTCGGGCTTTTGCGTCTTCAACGACCCCGCCGTCGCAATAGCCCACCTGAAGAAGAAGTACCATCTTGAGAGGATCCTGTACCTCGACATCGACGCACATCACGGCGACGGAGTCATGTTTGGATTCTACACCGATCCCGGAGTTCTTGACATTGATTTCCATGAAGACGGCCGATACCTATTCCCAGGCTCTGGATTCACGTTCGAGACCGGCGAAAAGGTGGGAGAGGGCTTCAAGGTCAATTTTCCGCTACCGCCGCAGACCGGCGACGAGCCCTATCTGACAGGGTTCAGAGAGATCGTTCCGCGGCTCGCGCGCGCGTACAAGCCGGAGTTCATAATGGTCCAGTGCGGAGCCGACTCGCACATGGGGGACCTACTGGCTCACCTGCTGCTGACCACTAGGACCTATGAGGAGATAATCACGACGATGCACAAGCTTGCCCACGAGATCTGCTCTGGCAGAATTGTCGCTCTGGGGGGAGGAGGATACAACCCGGCGAGCGTGGCCAGATGCTGGACCGTAGTCGCCGCCGCCCTCGGAGAGGTTGATCTGACCGACAATGTGCCTGCGGAGTGGAAGCGCTTGCTCAGACAGACTACCGGTATGGGCCCCCCTGAGAGTCTGCGGAGCAAACCCTCGAAACACTACGACCCCAAGAAAGGGTTCAATCAGATGGAGAAGAACCTTGAGGATCTCAGGAACAGAATTCCGATATTGAGAAGCACCCACTCAAGCAGATGACCTGTACCCGCGATGGTATGTTCAGAAACGCGACTCTAAGGAATCCTGAACAGTCGCTTTGCATTCCTTGAGGTTACCTCGGCCAGTTCATCCAATTGAATCCCTTTCAGCTCTGCCACCTTGTGCGCGGTTTCGACCATGAATGCTGGCTCGTTCCGTCTTCCTCGCTTCGATTGCGGGGCGAGCCAAGGACAGTCGGTTTCCAAGACAATAGTCTCCTCCGGCAACTGCTGGACTAGCTGATGGAGCTTTCTCGCATTCGGAAACGTGACAGGGCCCGCAAGCGAAATCAGGTAACCCATATCGATCAGTTCTTCCGCCGTCTGCATGCTGCCTGAGAAGCAATGCATGACCCCGATGATGCCATGTCCGGACTTGCGCAGAAGCTGAAGGACATCGCTGTGCGCCTCCCGGTCATGAACGATCACAGGCAGCCCAAGTTCCCTTGCGAGACTTATCTGGTGCTCGAATGCTTCCCGCTGTTGTGCCCGAGGAGAGAGATCTCGGTGGTAGTCAAGCCCGATCTCGCCGATCGCTACAACCTTTTGTTGCTGCGCGAGGTTGCGAAGGGAATCGAGCACAGCGCGGTCCGCGGTCTTCGCGTTATGTGGATGAATACCCACCGCTGCGTGTATCCCCTCATGCTCATTCGCGATCTTAAGCGCTTCTCGGCTTGCGTTCAGGTCATAGCCAATGCTCACGATCCCTCTGACGCCGGCGGCGTTGGCTCTTTTGATCACCTGTTGTCTGTCCTTGTCAAAATCTGGCCATTGCAGGTGTGCATGAGTATCGATCAGCAGTCAGTCCCTCAGGCAAGACCCCAAGCACAGACTGCAATTGCTCGAATTCCATCGAATCGATGTCAGGCGCGTCATGATTCAACCTGAATTCGCAAGACGCCGGCATTCTTCAAGTCGTTCAGTCGCTCGCCTCAAGTGCGGTATCGTTATCGAGCCGCCAACCACCAGAGCGACGTTGAACGCTTCGAAGAACTCCGGATCTGTCACACCTTCGTCCACGCAACGAATGATGTGATATGTGACGCAGTCGTCGCATCTGAGCACCATCGATGCCACTAAACCCAACAGTTCTTTCGTCTTGCCCGAGAGGGCACCGGGGGAATAGGCATTCGTGTCCAAGTTGAAGAAACGCTGAATCTGTAGATTGCCAGACCCAATGATCTTCTCGTTCATCTTTTCTCGGTACTTTCTGAACTCCTCCAAGCTCTCACGCAAGATTGTGTCACAAGTTGCAACACTGACACCGGATTGAAGGAATAAGTTTGCGGCACAGGATGCCTTTTCGTGCGGTCATGTCGCGAGAGCGTTTAGAGCCTGCCGATCAGTATGCGACGCATGCCGGGGAATCTGTCCGTATTTTTGTCTTGAGATCTAGTCCTCGATGGGTTGAGGTTTGTTCCCCAGAATTCCTTCAATCCGTTCGATCACGGTGGATGTGAGCTTGGGCACGATATCCAGCGCTGCCATGTTCTCAGCGACTTGCTCGGGCCGGCTTGCGCCCGTGATCACCGTGCTGACATTTGGGTTCTTGAGACACCATGCCAACCCAAGCTGAGCCATCGAGCAGCCCACGTCTGCGGCGACAGGCTGGAGCTGCTTGACCTTCTCGATACGCTCTGGCGTTATGACGGAATCGCGTAACCACTCGAACCCCTTGAGCGCGGCCCTGCTGTCCGGCGGGATGCCTTTGTTGTACTTGCCCGTTAGCAACCCCGAGGCCAGAGGACTCCATGTCGTGGTTCCCAAGCCGATCTCACGGTACAGGGGCGCGTATTCCATTTCCACTCGTTCACGGTGGAACATGTTGTACTGCGGCTGCTCCATCTGAGGGGGAGTTAGGCTGTGTTCACGCGCCAGGGCGTACGCGCGCATGATGTCTGCGGCGCTCCATTCGGAGGTGCCCCAGTACAGTATCTTCCCTTGGTGTATCAGATCGTCCATCGCGCGTACCGTTTCCTCGATGGGCGTGTTTGGGTCAGGGCGGTGGCAGAAGAACAGGTCTAGATAGTCAAGCTGCAAACGCTTCAGAGAATTGCGGCATGCCTCGAAGATGTGCTTGCGTGACAGGCCTTTGTCGTTGGGACCTTCGCCTCCCCAGAAGACCTTGCTGGAAATAACGAGGCTCTCGCGACGCCAACCCATGTTCTTGATCACATTACCCATCACAATCTCGGCGTTGCCGTGCGCGTAAGCTTCCGCGTTGTCAAAGAAGTTGACTCCGGCATCGTATGCCGCCGACATACACTTCAGGGCGACATCTTCGCCAACCTGTCCGCCATACGTGACCCACGAGCCCAGTGAGAGCTCACTGACTTTCAGACCGGCGCTACCTAATCGTCGATAGTTCATAACGAACCCCGTGGATCTTGGCGCGAGTCTGGTAATAAACGAGAAGCTGCAGAACTAGGAACCCTAGTTAGCGCGAGCCTATGCCGATGGCCAGTAAGAGGCGGGTAGTTCTAGCCTTTCGACAACTCTGCGCGCTGTCGTTTCATCATATATCAACTCCGTCAACTTGAGGCCGAGGTCGATCGTTGACGATATCCCAGCGCTCGTGATCACGCCACCGTCAACGTACACTCTGCCCGAGCCGAGCGCAGCATATGCCTCAAGTTCCTTCAAATGCCAATGATGAGTCACTGCCCTCTTCCCCTCAAGTATACCCGCCGCGCCCAAGAGCAAGGACCCCGTACACACGGAGCAGATCACGTGATTCTCTGCAAATTGACGCAGTCTCTGTAGAAGAGCCGGATTCTTCATGAGCGGACGTATGCCCCTGCCGCCCGGAACTATGAGCACATCACAGGGAGTGAAATCTTCGGAGACTTCGTTGGGAATGATCCTGAGGCCATTTCTGCATGAGACCGGTGATTCGCTGGCGACCACCTCAACCGACAGTGGTTTATCCAAACTGAGCTTGCCCTCCTCCATCATTCTGTTCACACTGTTTAGCACCTCGTATACTCCGATGAAATCAAACTCCTCGACATCGGGGAAGACAAGAATCGCAATCGATCTGATCTGTCTGAAGTCAACCAACCCCCTCACCAATTGCAGACGCGGCTATCCTCCTCGTAAAGAGATAAAAGATGAGCAGAAGAGCACTGTGTTGTGATCATGTTGCTGGATCAGGAGTTCGTGATGAACCTAGTGTCGACCAGAGAAGTGGAAATCACCGTTACTGGTAGAAAGTCCGGACGGAGCATATCCACGCCTGTCTGGTTCATTCACGAGGCCGAGAAGCTATACTTGGTTCCGGTCAAGGGCTCTGACTCAAGCTGGTACAAGAATGTAATTGCCAAACCTACGATGCAGATCTCCGCAAAAGGAAGAAAGATTACCGTCAAGGCCAAGCCAGTATCCGACGCGCAAAAAATCGATTACGTAGTGGAGAAGCTCAGGTCGAAGTACGGAGCGGGAGAGGTCAAGAAATACTATTCCAAACTGGACGCTGCACTCGAAGTAGCTTTCTAGATCCCTACGGCATTAGTTGCATGGGAGATTCTTCCTGAGATGACATCGCAGGCGCTAGCCTGACTTGTCCGTGAATGGCGGAGCTCAGGTTCGTAGCCGTACGGAGATCTCTTGATGAGAAAGCAGTAGTCTGCACTAGAGGGCCCTGAAAAGAAATGAGGCCTGGAGCGCTAGGCGCTTTCTTTCTTGAGTTCTTCGATTCGCTCAGAGACCCCTGCTACTTCTTGCTCAAGGTGTTTCTTGTATTCCTCTAGGTGCTTGATCTTCTCCTCCCGCGTTAGGTACCTGCGTCCGTATCCGTATCCACAGCAACCATCCATCAGTCTCACCTCCATCAATCTCATAGCGGAATGATCGGCTCAGGCGGCCTTCGGAGCGGCTCCGGGTCTCTCTCAATTGGCCTCCAATCCCCAAACGCCGGAAAGCCGAAGTCGCTTCGAAATGTTGACGCTATCATGGACTCGCGCGTCACGCTGGTCACCGATGACATTAGGGGGAATGGCGGAGCATATTGACTGGGGATTGCTAAACCCAGTCAAGCCGCTGTCCTCCGCCCGAACATACGCCCTAGGATGCCAGAAACCCAGCTCAGTTCAGGATTCCATGCGTTGCTGGAAGAGAGTTCTGTCTCGTGAGGAAATCGAATAGCTCGAACGCTGACATCGCAGCTCGCTCTGCGTCAGTTCCTGATCGGTATAGCGCACTGATCACGAGCGTGTCCCCGGATATCTTGGCCCTAAGTTGAACGCGTCCGTCATCGGTGATCCAGCTCAAGACAAGCCCAGACGGTATCTCAGAGTATCCCAGCCAGCGAAACTCTCCGAACCATCTTCCCTTCAGCGTGTTCAGGATGAGAGTCACATCTGCCTCTCTGGGTAGATGAGCTGTGACCACGTGGCTTTCGATCGCCGGCCCCTCAGCGACGTAGCCGAATTGATCAGCGTCTTTGTCGGAGTTGATTCGATACCCGTCGCTCGTCTTCTCAACGAGGTTCTGGTCCTCAAGGCGGTCAAGTGTTCTTGAGAGTATCTCCTGATGGAACCCTAGCTTCCTGCGAAGCCCCTGAAACGAGTAGACAGCTTTTGAGTCTTCGGAAAGCGCGGAGAGCACCTCGCGTTGACGAAAGTCAAGCGACTGCCTTTCCGGGTCAAGCCCGCACAATTGGAAGGTGACTGATTCGCTCAATCGAAGATCCTCGTTCGGCATGCAGGCCGTCTTATATATTGACTAGCTTGGGACGGTTGAGGGGTTTTCGCTCCTCTGGGCTACGATACTGCAAGCAATCCTAGCGGCTTCCCTTCTCATTCGAAACATTCTTCAGCCTTCCTTAGTCATGCAATAAGGAAAACCGAGTGTACCCAACGGGCGGTCATGCTTTCTCATCAAGTGGATCTAAAGCCTGAGAGATCGCCTCTCCAATTCCTTCACTTCGTGTGGGAGGTCACCCAAGTCACTCAGGATGCGTGTAGCGACGGTGCCTGCTACAGTTTCACCGTGCCGGTTGATGAAGACGGTCCGGTAGCCCAGTTTACTAGCGGGAATGATGTCGTGATACAAGCTTGCGGCGACGTGCAGCGTCGTGTCCGGCCGAGCCCCGCTCAGGGTTTGAAAGTGGTGCCAGTGACCTCGTGCAGGTTTGTAGCTTTGGCAATCCTGCGCAGTCACTAGCAGGTCAATTGTCGCACCCAGTTTGCTAACAGAGGATACCAGCAAGTCTCTGTCCACATTGGAGAGGATGGCGAGCCTGTAGCCGTCAGCACGAAGCGCGCGCAGGCACGCGGGCACGTCAGCGAAAGCAGGCCAGTCTGGAAACGAATCCGGCAGCGTGTTTTCCTTCCCTGGCGGCAGCCGCAGACCGATCTGATCTAAGAGGCGTGCACTTGTTACGGCCAGCACTTCTCTGTAAGGCCGGTAGCGTTCCTTCTCAACCCGTGCCTCCAGCTCTATGTAGCGCCTGCTGAATTCGTCTCGGTCGACTGGAAACGGCAGGAACGGCGCAAGGGCCTTGGTGATACCTTTCTCCCAGTCGATCAGCGTTCCGTAGCAGTCGAAAGTGATCCATTCGAGCTTGCCCATAACGAAGATCCTCAGGTCTGCAAGGCCTTTGACACCGAATACATGGCCGAAGAGCTATTGCTCATCTGAAATGAGGAGACGGATCAGATCAGGTTAGCTCGCAGAGACATCGAATGAAATGTTATCTGTTCTCATCTTGGTGACCGTTGTTCCTACAACTTAGCCCAGGGATTCGCGGCTCCACATCTTCGCGATTTCGCTGCCGAGTTTTTCGAATTTTTCAAATCAACTCACCATGTCCGGATCCTAGACGAGGAGTTTGCCGTCCGACACCATTCGGTGTCCGTCGATGATAACCGTGGATTTCGCGAGTGTCCCTTGGAAGCCGAAAGTGCTCTCGTTCTTTCCTCCCATCAGTTTGTTGTCCCCGATCCCGAGCGTCACGGCGCCGTCCACGAGCGTATTGTCCAAGAATCCGGGCTTCGCAGCATGATTGATTCCTAGCCCAAAGACGCCGAACTGGCTCCTGTCGCCTGATGATCTTTCCCAGAGAGGAATGATCATGTCTCCATTCTTCGCGGCTGTAAACTCCTTGACTTGGCCATTCTCGAAAGACCATGACAAGCCACGGACCAGCTTTCCTCTCTGCGGAATTGGGAGATCAAAGACCACGGTTCCGTTTGCGCTGGTCTCTTCGGGCGCGACGTACACGGTGCCCGCTGGCAGAGTCGTTTGGAAGACTCCGGCAGAGAGATCCTCTTCGTCTAAGACGCCATCGTCCACGATGCATCTACGCGCAGCCAGCCGGAACTTCACGTCAGTTCCATTCCTTGATGTGACGTGCACCTCATGAGAGGTACCGTCTAGTAACTCACGAAGCTTGCGGCCTGTCGTAGCAATCTTTGAATAGTCAGCTCTCAACGCACTTTCGACGACGCGTTTCCATGAGGGAAAAGCGAAACCGTAGCTGCGAGCCCTTTGTGGCGTCACGAGCCCTATTGTGACGGTGGCGCCCCTAACCTTGCGCTCGAGAAACTTTCGATAGAAATGATCCGCTCCCTCAGAATTGGCCGCCCACCGCTCCGCCGATATCTTGGCCATCGGCCTAGGATCGGCGACTTCGTGAACATCTATGAATGCGCTGACCACATCAAGAAGCGCCGAGTTAATCTTCGAGGGCCCCCGCAGCCAATCTAGCGGAAGATTCTCTAGTGACCAGTACCAGAGTGACTCGCTGAAGTATGTGGTAGTTGTCTCCGCGCCAGCCTTGCGGCATTCCAGGGCCATCTCATCAGCTAAATCGAGAGTATGCTCAGAGGCAGTTATGTGAACCACGTCATCCTCTCGAATTCGTAGAGATTGATTTACAACGTTACTAGCGATCTTAGAAACCATCTGACATGCATTCCTGGAATAGGGTCACGCCGCAGCATAAGAACCGTCCTTCCTGGGTCAGTCTGGCCCTTCTTTCTCAGGGTCTGTGGTGGTGTAGCCACCATTTGGCGATGTCGACTCTACGAGCAATCCAGACTCTTGGTTTCCTCTTCACGTACCTCAGGAACTGTTCGAGCGCCGCGGTTCGGCCTGGCCTCCCGGAGATTCTCACGTGAAGGCCCACGTTCATCAACTTGGGATTCTGACGACCTTCATCATACATGATGTCGAACGAGTCCTTCAGGTACTGGTAGAAATCCTGTGAATTGCTGAATCGGTTTGAGAAATAGTGGAAATCGTTTGCGTCTGGGGTGTAGGGAATCAGTAGGAAGTTCTTTCCTTTCACCTTCACATAGTACGGAAGGTCGTCGTTGTAGACGTCAGAGTCGTAGAGAAATCCGCCCTCTTCGACCAAGAGCTCAATTGTGTTTTCGCTGGGTTCTCTGCAGTACCAGCCCACTGGGCGTTGCCCGGCGAGCTTTTCGATCGAAGTCACGGCCTTCTGGATGACCTCCCGTTCTTCGTCGCGACTCAGCGTGAAGTGTTCGATCCACCGGTAACCGTGGCTGCAGATTTCGTGTCCTCTAGCTACGATCTCCTTGGCTGCCTCTGGGTTGGCTTCGAGAGTTTTCGCGGCGGCGAAAAATGTCGTCTTGACATCGTACTTGTCAAA
>Ga0315312_1000863_pt1 | contig 28607 bp, 23 predicted proteins | sample TDP7_MG_FD_203629 | JGI IMG/M metagenome (GOLD analysis project Ga0315312, IMG submission 203629) | Freshwater sediment microbial communities from Lake Towuti, South Sulawesi, Indonesia - TDP7 | ecosystem: Environmental > Aquatic > Freshwater > Lake > Sediment | place: Indonesia: South Sulawesi... | reverse complement strand
CAGATGATTCCGAATCCGCACCCGATGACCCTGCTCCATCCTCTTCAAACGCCTCTTCAACGACAACAAATTCCGCAAATCCTGCAAAGCCCCCACCGGGAATTCATAAAACAGACACTTCCCCTGGGAAATCAGATCCGCCACATTGGCCGCATCCCGGGTATCATTCGTGTCCCAACGCCCATCTAAAGTCTTGCGATTCTCATGCGCCGCCACCCCAGATACCAACACCACCCGATGCCCACTTCGGATCAAATGCTCCCCCAAGGGCTTATGATAATTCCCCGTAGGTTCCATACCAAAGACAACCCGCTTAAGTCCGTGTTGTACCTTCAGGGCTTCCGCTTGGACGAGAAGCTTTCTAAATCCCTCCAGGTTATTTTCAAAGATCAGTCGCCGGAAAAGGGTCTTCCCGGTGGCGGTGCCAAAAAAGGCATGGTGCTTGTCTTTGGCCACATCAATGCCCACAAGCAAATACTCCGTCGATCCTCGAACTTCTTTCCGGAATTGACGAAACTCTTCCAGTCTGCTACGATCTTCCTGATTCATAAGAAACCTCCTGTTTTAGTAGATTTGGGTGGGGTCACCCTATTCTATCTCTTTACAGGAGGTTTCTTTTTGAAAGTATGACGGGTAAAATACAAATTTTATTTTACCTATCTCACCCTTTGGGGTGTGTTCTCCCCGTGCTTCAATATATAACGTAGTTGATTATTTTGAATAGCATAGTGGAAGGAAAGGTTTAATATCGGCATCCCCAAGTTCTTGGGAGGGAAAGGTTATTCTTTTAGGGAACGAGTTTCGAATAGTCAACCTAATCAACAACGTCCCTCACTTTGCGCATCAGAATCCCTACTCAGCGAGTAATTTGGGACAGTGGAACATTCATCAGTCCTATCAAGGAAAACAATTAAAAACTAGCGAGTAATATGGGACAGACCCATTTTTTGTAATTTTTTTTGGCTCTCCGGAGGTGCAAAATTCCTTGATTATATACATGGCCTGTGTTAATTTTTCAACCGAAAGAAAAGAACTTTTTCCGTAAATTTATTGACTGAAGGGAGGTTTTATGATTGGCGAATTTCATCCACCTGCCCGTATTCTTATGGGCCCCGGCCCGAGCAACATAGACCCGCGTGTTCCTATGGCCATGGCCAAGCCATTGGTGGGCCATCTGGACCCCGAATTTATCAAGATCATGAGCAGTATTCAGGATTTGTTGCGGTATATTTTCAGTACCCAAAATGTCCAGACCCTTCCCATCTCCGGCACGGGGAGCGCAGGAATGGAAGCGGCCTTTGTCAATGTGGTCGAACCCGGGGACCGTGTCTTGGTCTGTGTGGATGGGGTATTCGGGGAACGGATGACTGACGTGGCCGAACGTTGCGGCGCCAATCTGCGAACCCTGTCTGCTCCCTGGGGACAGCCTTTTGACCCTGCGGCCATCGAAAAAGAACTTCGCAGTTTCCAGCCCCAGGTTTTGGCCATCGTCCATGCCGAAACATCTACTGGGGTCCTCCAGCCCTTAGAAGAATTTCCCAAAATTCTGAAGAGCCATCCGGATACCCTCCTCCTGGTAGATGCAGTCACTTCGCTCGGAGGTCATCCCGTTAAGGTGGATGAGTGGGGAATCGACATCTGTTACAGCGGCACCCAAAAGTGTTTGAGCTGTCCTCCGGGCCTCGCGCCGATTACTTTCTCCCAAAAGGCCATGGAAAAGATCAAGGGCCGGGCCAAAAAAGTGCAGAGCTTGTACCTGGACATGATTATGTTAGGAAAGTATTGGGGAAGCGAACGCGCGTACCATCATACTGCCCCCATCAGCATGAACTACGCCCTTCTGGAAGCCTTGCGCATCGTCAGCGAGGAAGGGCTGGAACGACGCTATGAACGACATCGCCACAATCATCTGGCGCTGGTTGCGGGAATCGAGGCCATGGGTCTTAGCATGTTTGTAGAAAAATCTTATCGGCTATGGTCCCTGAACACGGTAAGCATTCCCGCGGGGATCGACGACGCCAAAGTGCGGAAAAATCTTTTAGACGAGTATAACCTGGAGATCGGAGGCGGGCTGGGGAACCTGAAGGGGAAAATCTGGCGCGTGGGCCTGATGGGTTATTCCTCCAGCGAGACCAATGTCCTCTACTTCCTTACCGCTTTAGAGCAAGCCCTGCGAGCTCAGGGCTTCGAGGTTCCCAGAGCGGCGGGAGCTACTGCAGCCAAAGAGTTTTATTCCAGAAAATAAGCGATTAGCTATCAGCGGTCAGCAAAAAAGAGGAATATGTCCTTCCGAGGCTGATCGCTGAGAGCTGATTGCTGACCCCTCATATTTATGATTGACCCCAAGCGCAGGAAAAAGCTACTCAAAGAACTTCAATCCAGCAGAAAATAGGGGACGTAGTTGACTATGTTGAATAGCTTAGTGGAAGGAAAGGTTTAATATCGGCATCCCAAAGTTCTTGGGAGGGAAAGGTTATTCTTTTAGGGAACGAGTTTCGAATAGTCAACCTAATCAACAACGTCCCTCACTTTATAGGGAGGTAAAATTTGTTCCTTTCGGCAATGACTCGCAAGGATCAAGGGGAGAATTCTCTGGCATTTGCAGGTAAAAATCGGCAGAGTTAAGGACTTTCTTTAGACCAAAGAGAGATGGTTTTTCAGCGATTTCTTCCTGAAGTCATGCTTTTGGCATTTTCCATCAGAATGCAATAGTTCAAACGGCAATCAACAACTTTGGCTGGAAAATAGGGACAATTTGGGGAGTCAATTTTTCCCTTGATTTCCCATTTCCAAAAGAGTATTTTTTGGTCAATAGATTGCATCTGTTTTCGATTAACCCATCAACCTAACCCTCAACCTTCTGGAGGTGTCATGAGAAGGAGTTTACAGAAGGTGCCCATATGAAGGCTCCAGGGGAATTCTAATTCCTTTGGAGGGTTTGGACTTTAAGGATCTTTTTTTAGGGCGAGGGAATCCTGAAAATCCATAAATAACAAAATCTCATTTTTATAAGGTAACTGCATAACACCGGTTTAGGTACCGAAAAAAGGAGGTTGCCATGACATCAGTTCATAAGCCTTGGAAAGGATTCGCCACATTTTGCATTGTCGTGCTTGTGTCATCTTTCCCCATTTTTGGGGCCGTTCCTGGGGAGGCGGCAGCCAATAGGCCAGCGGTGCTGGGGGTCCGGGGAATGGTGGCATCCCATCACCCCTTGGCTTCTCTTGCAGGGATCGAAATGCTGAAAAAGGGGGGCACCGCTGTCGATGCGGCGATTGCAGCAAACGCCGTCCTTGGGGTCGTCTACCCTCACATGAACAGCATCGGGGGGGATCTCTTCATTCTGATCTATAGTGCGAAGGACCAAGAGGTTTACGCCCTAAACGCCAGCGGTCGCTCGCCGTATGCGATGACTCGGGAGTATTTCAAGCAGAAGGGACTTAACCGGATACCCGTCCAAGCCAGTCTGCTCCCGGTGTCGGTGCCTGGTGTAGTGGATGGGTGGGATCAGGCCTTAAAGCGGTTCGGCCGAATGACTTTAGCTGATGTCCTTCAGCCCGCTATTGACACCGCGGAAAACGGTTTCGCGGTGACGGAGAGCCTGGCGGGTTGGTTCCGGAGGTTCCACGACCTCCTCCGAAAGACCCCCAGCACTGCTCAGCGATTTACTAAGAATGGTAAGCCGTTCGAGGCTGGGGACATTATCGTTTTCAGAGACTACGCCAAGAGCCTTCGGAAGATCGCCCAGGGTGGGAGGGACGTGTTTTATAAGGGTGAACTGGCTAAAGCCATCGTGCAATACTCCGAAGAGAATGGAGGCCTGTTAAGCCTAAAAGACTTCGAAGATCATCGCTCGGACTGGGTCAAACCGATCACCACTAGCTACCGGGGATACATGGTTTACGAGTTTCCTCCCAACACCCAGGGTATCGCCCTGTTACAGATGCTGAACATGGTCGAACCGTACGACCTCAAGGCGATGGGCCATAACAGCATGGAGGTCCTCCACCTGTTTACGGAGGCCAAAAAACTCGCTTTCGCCGACCTGGACAAATACATCACGGACCCCGAATTCGCCCAAATTCCCATTAAGGAGCTGGCCTCCAAGGAATACGCCGCCAAGCGGCGGAAGCTTATCGATCCGAACCGAGCGGCTCTCGCCGTGACGGGTGGTGACCCACAAAGCGACACAATCAACCTCCAGGTCATTGATCGAGAGGGCAATGCCGTCACTCTTATCCAGAGTATCTATTTTGCCTTTGGCTCCGGTGTGGTAGCGGGCGACACGGGAATCCTACTCCAGAACCGGGCTGGCCACTTCACCCTGGATCCCACCCACGTCAATCGTCTCGAACCCCACAAGCGGACCTTCCATACCCTGAACCCGATGATGATATTCAAGGAAGGTAAGCCCTTCCTCCTTGCTGCGGCTCAGGGAGCCGGGGGGCAGGTGCAGTCCCTCCTCTCCGTTATCACGAATATCGTGGATTTCGGGATGAATCCTCAGGAGGCTGTGGAAGCCCCTCGCTGGCTTCACGGGATTGTGGTGCCCGGCGACCCGCCCGATTTGCTGAACTTGGAGGGCCGGATTCCTTCTGAGGTGGCTCGGGGGCTCGAGTCCAAGGGCCATAAGGTCAAGGTCCATCCCCCCTTCACGGTGACCATGGGTTCGGTCCAAGCGATAATGATTGATCCAAGAACGGGTGCCTTGATGGGAGCAGGGGACCCCAGGGCCGATGGCGTGGCCCTGGGATATTAGAGGCTGCGAAAAATATTCTGAAGTGAGATTCTACCCCTAATGTGTGTGACCCTTAAAGATACGCTTGCCCGAGTATTTGTATAATGAGAGGGGAGACGAGGCAAAGACGTATTTTGACGATGTCTGCAAAGTCAAATATGGGGTAAAGAACCTAAAGTGTCTGCCCCTATATATTGTGGTTAAGGCATTTGGCCGGGAGGTTATGGGTTCAGCATATATCGTCTGTTTGGCCGCCCTCGGGAATGGTTATGAGATGCTTTTCATATGTTGAATCGGGGGGCATCATTTCTACCAGTAATCATTTGCCTCGAAAGGATCCCTGTACTGTGCATTTGTAGGTGAAATCGTGATTCAAGACTAAATATATTACCGCCTTTTAAGCAAAAGTTTGATTTTTAGCTGTTTGAAGCCAGGGCTTATGACCTGTCTTCTTTGTTTGGCTTGAAGATCGACCCCTCCCTTGACTGTAAATAAGATGAGTCTCTGATTTATAAAGTATATAGTCTCACTATCCAGTGAAAATGACACTCTATAAAAGAGAGTGTGACATTGAAAAGGAAGGAAGGAAAAGTATTAATGGCGCAGGATCAAGCAGAGAAGAATAAGAGGGCACTCGAATTCCATCTATTCCCTTGGTTTATAGGCCTCTCGATTCACGATATGCTGGGGATTGATCCTTTTTCCTTGCAAAAAATCGGCCACATTGCCTGCCGCGATGGTTACCATTTGCAACCTCGTCCTGTGGGTACTGCCTCCGATATGCGGGGTCAGAACGACGTTATCCAGAGATAAAAGAGGATGGTTTGACGGCAAAGGTTCTTTCTCATAAACATCGAGGGCAGCTCCGGCAATTCTTCTCTCCTGCAACGCCTTGACCAATTCAAGTTCGTCCACCAGAGAACCTCTGGAGGTATTGATCAAGTAAGCTGTTTTTTTCATGAGACCCAATTCCGTTCGTCCTATCAAGCCTCTGGATTTTGGGGTTAAGCTTTTATGAAGGGTTACAATATCGGATTCCCTGAGCAAGTTTGGCAGATCAGTAAAGGTCACATTTTTAAACTCCGCTTTTTCATGACCTTTGGATTCGGTAAAGACAAAAATTTCCCTGATCTCAAAACCCTGGAGTTTGCGGATGACGCGTTTGGCAATCTCTCCATAACCGACGACTCCTACCCGACTGCCAATGAGCTCGTCTCCTATAAAGCTTTCGTCTCGCCACCCGCCTCCAGCGATATGTCTTTTCCCCTCTGCAATGCGCCGCATAACGCTGAGCATGAGACCGATGGTCAGTTCAGCCACGGCATTGCTGTTCATGGCCGGAACATTGACGACTGGAATCCCCAGCTCGGTGGCGGCCTCCAGGTCAATATTTTCCGTTCCCACACCGTATTTCCCGATAATTTTAAGCTGGGGACATGATTCGATAACTTCCCGGGTCATCCGAGTGCTAAGGGTGATCAGAACGGCGTCGGCCTTGCTGGCTCTGGCGATGAGGTCAGCTTCATCTTTGGACATGCCGGTTTCGACATCCGCAATTTTGCCGAAGATTTCCATCTGGGGTTCAACCGGAGACAGAATTTCAGGGATATATACTAACCATTTTTTTCTTGGCATGGGACTGTCCTAATACGAACGCATTAAATAATTTGACTCAAAATCGTTTCCCTCTCCCCTCGCGGGAGAGGGCCAGGGTGAGGGGAATTAGAGCCACGTCGGATTCACTCACCCTCACCCCAACCCTCTCCCATCAAGGGAGAGGGAGTCCATTGTCAAGATACTTCCTGCGTTTAAATTACCCTCCATGATTGCGATTATCGACTCCTTATTTTAAAGGGGCCTGCCGATTACCTCATTTCCCTGCCAGCGGAAACATTAATGGCTTGCCCCGTCATGCCACCGGCCTCGTCCGATGATAGAAACACGGCCAGCGCGGTTATTTGTGGGCGTTCAAAAACATTGGCCATCAAACTTTTGGCACTCGTCTTTCCAGGGGCCAAATTCCTTTTTCCCGGCATGGCAAGGAAACAGTTGAACGACCCGGCATGACTTCCTCTCCTCGCTGGTTGAGAGTCGAGGTCTCTATCTCTACACAACACTCTTCATCCCGATCAATAAATTTCTTGGTCACCCTGCCGTGGAACCACAGAACATCCGAGAGATAAACAAATTTAGTGTATTTGGCGTAGGAGGTCTTCAACCATCCCTCATCGCCCATCCAATCGGTCAAATGCTGAATCAGCCACTGCTGCCTCTGCGCCCCGACATCGTAAGGGTAAGGAAGGCCAGCCTGTTTGGCAGCCTCGATATTGTAATGAACGGCGTAGGTCGGTTCTAATGCTCTGGTTTGGGGGTCCCGGAAGGCCCAGGCTGGATGCTTTCGATAATCGCGCAGGGCCGCGCCCAGGGCCTTTAATTTCACCGGGGCACTCCCGATGCACCAGGCAATGATATCCGTGATGCCCAAGGGACCCTTCACCAGCGTGGGCAATTCTTCTCCTTCTCGGACATCCTCCCAGTAACGTACCTCAGATCCCCTGATCTGTTCCGCTAAAACCTGTTCCTCGATATTTTTGATTTCCTCTTCTGTCCAGGGATGGGGCAGTTGGATACGCCGATACTTTCCCTTTTCCTGGGCAGCACTGCGCTCCGCCCGAACACTCCACGCCTTAGCATTAGCCACGAGTTCTCCTCGCTGGTTGTAGAAATTATCATCGTAATGAACAATAACGGTCCTCCCGGCGAACTCGCTTTTCTTTTCTTCAAAATGAGTAAAGGTCAGTTCCGGCGTGATTATATCCCCCTCGAATAGGGGCTTATAGAAAGTCCAATCATTCCCCGAATGGAAGGCATGAACCCCCTTTAGGCCCTGGGGAACCCAGGTTGGGAAGACACTATAGAGCCAGGAAGGGGGAGCTACCAGTCTTCCATAACGGGTCTCGCGGGCGTATTCCTCATCCCGATACAGGGGGTTGACATCCCCAACGCCGTCCACAAAATGGCGTATGGTATCTTTGCAGACCACCGTATGAAAGGGATCGATCTTAAACTTGGAGCCGACCCGCCGCCTCAATTCTTCCAGAGCTTCATCGGTAATTTTCCCTTCGCTTAAATGGACTCTTGGCCTTTTGGCAGATTTATCCCCCATATCCAACTCTCCTCGTACCGCCCAAAAAAATATGGTCCCGTGGCTCGGTCATATCTCATTCCCTCGAGCATTTTATTTCAGGGCTTGCTTCATAACTTTGCCCGCGTTGGTTTTCGGAAGGTTGTCCACGAACACGATCACCCTGGGATATTCGTGCTTGCTAAGGTTTGTGCGCACAAATTCTTTCAATTCATTCTCGAGCTCTTGAGAGGGTTCGACTTTAGCAACGATAAAAGCCTTTACGATCTGCCCCCTTTCAGGATCAGGAGCTCCGATTACTGCGGCATCGCGGACGGCTGGGTGCTTTTGCAGTACATCTTCCACTTCGGTCGGGCTGATGGTCCAGCCTGCCGAAATGATGATGTCATCCACCCGGCCTTTGTGCCAGAAATACCCGTCGGCATCCATGACAGCGGCATCGCGGGCGCGGATCCACCTCCCCTTGCGCCTTATGGCGATTTCTCCGATCTGGCCCTGAGGGACCTCGTTGCCATTCTGATCGATCAACTTAACCTCCAGACCCGGCATGGGTTTTCCCAGAGAACCGGGTTTTGCCAACCAGTCGGAGAATCCGGCATATTGATAAATTACGGCTCCCACTTCCGTCGAGCCATACCCGCTGTGGGGAGGAACCCCAAATTTTTCCTTGAAGTAATTGAAGGTATCGGCATCCATGGGTTCGCCGGTATAATGCATCTTTTTGATCTTCAGCTTGTATCTGTCGAGAAGCCCTGAATTCTTGATCATCCGGTACACGGTCGGGGCAGCACCGAAGTTATCGATTTCAAATTCCTCGAGTCCCTCCAGAAGCATCTGGACGCGGAATTTGCCCGAGTAGGCCCCAGCGGCGATCCCCAACGCTAAAGGGGCGAGGGTTCCATGCCATAAACCATGCCCCCAGGCAGGCGAGGAGGGGCAGAAATAGCGATCGCCGGCCTTCAAGCCCCGGCCAAAGATGGCCGCGGGCATCAGCAGGGGAACACTTTTATGGTAGTGATTGATCGCCTGAGGAAATTTGCGGGTCGCCCCGCTGGTATACTGGAATACGGCAATGTCATTTGCTGAAGTGGGGGATACGTATTCCTCCTTCTGCCTTTCCAGCAGTTGATTGAGTTCTTTCCCGGCGGGAAGGATTTGATAGGGGGACCGGCCCCCGGTCGTTTTGGCCCGCTCTTCGGTAGTAACCAGAATCTTAGCATCCGAATCTTTCATCCGGTATTCCAATGCCTCTGGCCCAAAGGCGGTAAAACAAGGGACAAATATGGCCCCTCGCTTGAGAATGCCGAAAAGACAGACGTAAAATTCCAGGCAGGGTTCCAGCATGACCGCCACCCGCTCCCCTTTTTCAATGCCCAAAGATTCGAGGGCATGGGCAAATTGGGAGCTTAAACGGGACAATTCCTGGAAAGAATATTCCTCCCTATGGCCATCATCAAATTTTATGCGAATGGCCGTTCCTTTATTCTTATGGCGATCCACGCACTCATGGCCGAGGTTAAAATTCTCCGGGGTTCCATCAAAGAGCTCCCAGATTTGATCTATGGTAAATTTCTCCTTGGCTTCTTCATAATTTCTATAAGCCAACATCGACATCGCTCACCCTCGATACCTGGATTCCTTAAATTCTTCTTCGCGCCTCCCAAACCGTTCCTCAAGCGCCCCCACGGACTTCCCGAAATGGTCTTCTTACCCTGGATTTATTTATCCCTCTCCCCTTAACCCTTCCCGCGAGGGGAGGGGAGATACAATTTCTTACAAACCCATCAAGAATGGCTGCCATGATTGATTCAATCACGGCCAGTCCCTGATTTCCTCTCTTTCACGAAAATGGGTTGGCCATCCCGGTCCGTAACGGGAACGGTAATGGCTTTCGTCGCGCCGAAGGAGGGAATCACCGCCGAGTGCCTACCTTGCCCACCCGCAACGATGACCAGGATATCTTCCGGCTTTACCGCAATGGGTACGTTGTCTCCACTATCCAGTCTGGAAAAGCGGTCTGGCCAGATCTTCCTGAACCGATCCAGATTGCCTCGGGAAATGAGCTTCAGCGGAACTCGCGCCTTTTCATAAAGGAATTGTTTCACCTCGGCTTTAGAAAATCCATCAGAGGAAATGATCTGGGCGTGTTCGGGACCCAGGACGATAAGGGGTTCTCCCCCCAGATAAATATGATTTGTTCCGGGTGTGGCTAATACGCCCGATATAGTCAGTAAGACCTCTTCGGCCGATTGACTGCCATGGTCATTCACATTATGGGGTCCTTCAACGCCAAAGACCGTAACGGTGCTCAGTGATTTGGGAAATCCCCTTTCGACGTGGAAAGGTTCCCATGGATTTTCCGCCTCATTTTCGGCAAAGCAAAAGGAATACTTGGCCGGGCTGCCGAATGTTGCCCTATCGAGGATGCCAGGAGATGCCCCGCCGATATTCGTAAGAACCAAGCGGATCGCCCGCCCGATGGTGGCATTGGCCATATTCCCCTGCCCCATGGCGTTATAACCGCAGTTGATACCCAATTCTTCCGCCATTGGTCCATTTAGCAGAACCATCACCGTACACAAATGGGTGGTCGTTTGGAGTCCATAGAGGTTAAAATCCTTCTGGATCATCGCCCTGGTGGCAGCAATCACCACTGGCAAATATTCCGGAATGCACCCCGCCATGACCGCATTGATGGCGATTTTTTCCACCGAGGCCTCTCCTCTTTTCGGGGGCAAAAGCCCGATAACCTCCTGAGGATTCCAGCCGTAGTGGCTGATCATCTCCTTCACTCTCTCCTCGGTAGGCGGGATAATGGGGAGTCCATCCGTCCAGCCGCGCGCATAAAGGAGTTTGTTGATAGCTTCCAGCGAGGTCGGGGCTTTGAATTTATCAGGGGACTTCTCGAGACTGAAATTATCACCGAACAAGGTCTTATATCTCAACTTTGCCCTGCTGACTATAGTCTTGGCCTTATATTCCCTTTCCAATCCGGCGGCATCGGTAGTCAGGATGTGGATGATCTCCGGGATAGATTGGCCAGCAATTTCTGCCACCCGTTCCGGCCTTTGCCTGGCCATGGGATGGGGTATGGTGACGATCGGCAATCCCGGCATTCCCAAGATCTCAGCCTCGGCTTTTCCCAAAGCAAAGAATTCATCCGTACATACGGTCGCCGTGGGGATACCGCGTTTTTCCAGTTCTACTGAATCGTGGATACTCCACGATGTGCAGGAGCCTCAGTCTCCAAAAGCATTGATCACCACATTACAACGCCCGAGGAATTCGGTGGCAAAGGGTGCTGGCACTGCGCCTGAGGATTTCTTAATGCGCAGAACGTCGGCAAAAGAATAAGCCTTATTCAAAACCTCCAGGACATGGTCTAAGAAAAGATCCGCATTGTTTTTGCTATTGTCGAGAAGGCCGAGAACTTTTTTGGTTAAATCGCGCAGACGCGGGGCTATAGGTTCTTCATCGTATCGGAAGACACCGCAAGGATTCATCAGTTCCAGACTCATCTTCTACCTTCCTTTCCCTTTGGAGGAGCATGGCTGAATACCTCCAGATTCTCTGGCCTTCTGATCTGCCAGATCCTCTTTAGGAAATCTCTCAGTCTACCGGAAGGCCGAGCGCCTTTGCCGGGTTCTTTCTCACCATGGTGATTATTTCATCCTCCGTGATGCCGCACCTGAGCATCGTTTCGATGTACATGCGCATGCCCTCCACGGGAACAGGATTGAAAATCTGCCCGAAATCCGTTGACATAATGCAGTGTTCGGGACCGACAGCGCGAATGGCCTCCGCAATTTTCTGGGGGTCGATCCTGTCACTCGTGGGCATGGTAGCAATGAAACAATGCTCGATAAAAACTTCCTCTCGGATCATCCTTTTTTGCTCGTCGATGGAGGCCCGGCAGCCGAAAGAAACGGAAAGTGGGTGAGTGATAATGGTTCGTTTGACCCCCACCCTTTGAGCCTCTTCGAGCAGAACGAAGATTTCCGGGGTGGAAAGATGTCCTGTGGCCAGGGTCATGTCGTATTTTCTTATCAATTCCAGAATCTCCACTACCACAGGAAGGATTCTACTGCTCTGGTGCAGGATGGTGATCCCTTGGCCTTGGATTTTCTGTTTTTCCAGGTCACACTTCGAAGAAAAGGTCGGCATCCAAACCATTTTGGTCCCAATCTTGCCTGCCATTTCCACCGCTGCGGGATTCAGGCCTCCTACCTCGGGATCCAGAGCTATGCCACCGTAAAGCTCTATTCCCGGGACCAGCTGCTGAACAATATAAGTCACCGGAGTGGTGATATAATAATGGCTCTTCAGGACAATCCCGCGCATCCCTGCTTCCCTGGCCTGCATAGCCGCCTCATAAGCCGTCAGGCGCCGACGGCGAATCGGATCAGGTCCGATATGAATGTGGATATCAATGGCCCCTTTGATGATTTCCGCAGTTTCCATAACCAAGTTCCCTCATGGCCTTCATATCACGCCTTCTTTTTGTAAAGTTTCCACGTCCTGGTCGCTATAACCGAGTAGTCGGACAATGATTTCGCGGTTGTGTTCACCCAGGCGCGGCGGCGGCAGGCGGACTTTCCCCCGGCTGTTGTCGTAGCGGAGGGCCATACCGACCATCTTGATTGGGCCCGTGACCGGATGAGTAATTTCGGTGACAATTTCTCTGGCATTTACGTGAGGATCGTCGAATACCCGGTCAAGGGTATTGATGGGCGCAAAGGGCACACCAGCACCGGATTTATCCATCAGATCCATCCAATCATCCGCCGTCTTCTCCCGGAGTCTATCCTGGAGAAGTTTCTCCAGTTCAGCCCGGTGCTGAATCCTTGCCCCCGTGGTACTGAATCTGGGATCGTCGATCAGATGATCCAATCCGCAGACCTGACAAAGTCTTTTCCAGCGCCCATCTGAGCTGGCAGTCAGAAAAACCTGCCGGTCTTTCGTCTGGAAAACGTTGAAGGGAACGATGCTCGGGTGGGCATTCCCATAACGTTTAGGTGGCTGGCCAGTGAGCAAGTAGTTGCTACCGAGATTGAGCAAGAGGGACAATACCGTATCCAGCAGGGAAATTTCTATGAAATGGGATTGGCCGTCCTTTGCCCGGGCAATTAGAGCCGCCATAATGGCTCCGTGGGCGTAAAGCCCTGCAGTCATGTCGATAATGGGCAGGGCAAGCCGAAAGGGCTTTCCATCGGGCTCGCCAATGAGCCCCATAATGCCTCCGGCTGCCTGCATGATTGGATCCGTAGCCGGTCTGTCCTTGTAGGGACCGGACAATCCAAAACCAGTAATGGAACAATAAATCAGACCAGGCTTCACCTTCTGGAGATTTCGATAACCCAGATGAATTTTTTCCATCGTTCCGGTTCTGAAATTCTCAATCACTACGTCGGTATGCTGAATAAGCTTCCGGAATATCTCCTGAGCCTTTTCTTTTCGCAAATCAAGGGTTAAGCTTTGCTTATTGCGGTTCACGCAGAGAAAATAGGCGCTTTCTCCATTGATGTAAGGAGGGCCCCACTTCCGGGTGTCATCCCCTATGCCGGGTTCTTCGATCTTAATCACCTCGGCTCCCAGGTCGGCCAAGAGCATGGAGCAGTAAGCTCCTGCCACCATTCGGCTGAGATCAAGAATCCGAATCCCCTCTAAGGGCACCATTCTAATCCCCCCCATCACTTTAACAACGTTTGACGCGATAAACCTCATCCCGACTTCGCCATGGCTGACTCCCCTTGCCGTTATACCTCGTCCCCTCTCAGGCTCGCCAGCCTCCGGCGGAACCTAAACCAGGGAATCAGCGGGTAGAGCAACAACACCAGGGTGACAAACAAAAGAGTTGCGGAGATGGGACGGGTGAGGAAGATGAGGAAATCCCCCTGGGAAACCAAGAGGGATTGCCTGAGGGCGTTTTCCATCATGGGGCTCAAAACCAGAGCCAAGATCATGGGTGCTGCTTCATAATCGAATTTTTTGAAGAAATACCCGATGACCCCGAAGATGAGCATGAGCAGGACGTCTTCCGTGTTGTTGTTCAAACTATATGAGCCAACGACGCAGAAGAGAAGGATAAAAGGAAAGAGGATGGGATAAGGCACCTTTAGGATCTTGATCCACAGGCCGATGAGGGGCAAGTTCAGGACCAGAAGGATCACGTTCCCGATGTACATGCTGACGATCACGCCCCAGAAGATATCACTGTTGTTCTTGAGGAGCAGAGGCCCGACCTGCACTCCGTGGGTCAGCAAGAGCCCCAGGAGAAGGGCCATGACCGCGTTAGAAGGAATCCCCAGGGTGAGGAGGGGGACGAAGGCTCCAGTGGAGCCGGCGTTATTGGCCGTCTCCGGCCCGGCCACCCCTTCAATGACGCCGGTCCCGAACTTCTCCGGATATTTGGAAACCCTTTTTTCCACCGCATAGGAGGTGAAAGCGGAGACGATCGCTCCGCCCCCGGGGAGAATTCCCAGAAAGAACCCCAGGACCGTTCCACGCAGGATCGGCTTGATAGAATCTTTCCAGTCTTGGCGGCTGGGTAGAAGGTTGGAGATCTTGGCGCCGAAAACTTGCCGGCTCAATCCCTCCTCCATATTCAGTAGAACCTCCGATACGCCGAAAAGCCCCATCACGACAGGGATCAGCCCTACCCCGTCCATCAAAGATTTGATCCCAAAGGTAAATCTGGGTTTGCCTACGATGAGGTCAATGCCTGTGGTCCCTAAGAAAAGGCCGAAGGCTGCCATCAGCATTGCTTTGATCATGGATCCCCTGGCCAGGAAGCTGACGATCACCAGTCCCAGGCACATGAGCGCAAAATACTCCGAGAAGCCGAATTTGAGGGCAAATTGGGCCAGCGGCGGGGCCATAATCATCAGCCCGATGACGCTCAAAGTGCCGCCTATGAAGGACCCGAAAGCCGATATACCCAAAGCAGGTCCCGCTTTTCCCTGCCGGGCCATCTGGTAACCGTCAAGGCAGGTGACGACCGATGATGCTTCCCCGGGAATATTCAGCAGAATGGAGGTGGTAGAACCTCCATACTGGGCGCCGTAATAGATCCCGGCCAGCATGATCATGCCGGAGACCGGAGAAAGGTGAAGGGTAGTGGTAAAAAGAAGGGACATGGCAGCCACAGGCCCAAGGCCAGGTAGGACACCGACCAGCGTCCCCATCAAAACCCCCAGAAGGCAATAGAAGAGGTTCTGGAACGTTAGAGCCAAGGAGAATCCATATAGGAGATCAGCCATCAGAGGTACCTAATCCTTTAGAATCCCAGAATCCCTTCGGGAAAGGGAACATCCAGCCAATATCGAAAAACCCCATAGAAGATGATCGTCCCGAGAATCGACCCGCATAGGACTGCTGTCCACCGTTGCGGCTCGATCGCCTTCAGGAGGAATCCCAAGAATAGCAGGGTGCTCACCGAGAATCCCAGGTAGTTCATCCCAATGGCATAGAGAATCAGCGTGATGAGGATATAGATGATTTTCAGGCTTCTCTGGGGCTGCGGCCACATCGGTTTCCCCTCGTCTCCAGGGTCCTCTTGGAAGGATTGGAAGAAGATGATCACCGCAAGGAGGCCTAATACAGACCCGATCAGAAAAGGAAAGAGACCGGGGCCTGGCTTGCTGAACCCGCCCAGGGAAAGCCGGACCCCACCGATACAGATGGCCATGGCCACCGCCAGCCAGATCAGAGCACTGATTCGATCTTTTTTCCTTTTTTTCATGACGCTCCTCGGAAGGTGAAGGTCTTATTTACTCGCCGCCATCAAATCCTTGATGATCTTTTTAGCGGTCTCGTTCTCTCCTTTGAGGGCGGCGGCGAATTCCTCAGGGCCGAGGAAAGCCACTCTTAACGATATATTGGCGACGCGATCTTCGATAAATTTCCGGTTCTCATCCAGGACCTTCTTGAGGGAGATATAGAGTTTCCTCACGATCTCTTCCGGTGTTTTCTTCGGGGCCAGCATCCCAAACCATTGGGAATAGAGAACCGGATAACCCAGTTCGGAGAAGGTGGGCACGTCGGGGAATTCCTTCAGCCTCTCTTTCTCGAAGACCGCGAGGGCGCGCAGTGATTTGGACTTGAGGTGGGGAGAAAGAGGGGCCATGCTGGATGTAGCTAAGGTCACGTGACCCCCCAGCAAGGCGGTCACTGCCGGGCCGGCGCCGGGGCAAGGAACGTGAATTAGGGTGATCCCCGCCATTCTGGCGAAAATCTCTACCGGGATTTGGGTGGTGGAAAAAGCTCCGGCTGAGGAAAAGGAGACTTTGCCGGGAGATTTCTTGGCTTCTTCGATCATGTCTTTAAGGGTTTTCAGAGGAGAGTCAACCTTGGTCGCCAGAACAATGGGGGACCCCACCAGGCGGGCGACGGGAGCAAAGTCATCCAGGGTATAATCCAACCCCTCCTGAGTCAAAGGAGTGGTGATGATCGGGGCCGGGGGTGAGCCGAACAGGGTGTACCCATCGGGCCTGGCTTTGGACACGAAGGAAGCACCAATGGCTCCGGACGCTCCCGGCTTATAAACAAAGGAGACAGGTTGCCCCAGGTAATCTGGCAGCTTCTCGGTGAAAGGCCGGATGGCGACGTCTGTAGTTCCCGGCTGGTAGGCGATGACAATTTGAATAGGCCGGGTGGGATATTTGACCTCTGCGGCCCAGCCCTCGTTCCCAGCCCATAACATCATCATTAAAAAAGTAACCGCTACCATCAAATTCATGCCTTTAAAATGTCTCTGCCTTCCCATTGTTTTACCTCCTCCTTTCTTTGCTTACGAGCCATTTACAATCGTAGATGACTCAGCTACTTATCAACTCTCCTGGCGCAATTACGCAAAATTTTTATCACCTGGATTGCACTTTGAAGTTGCCCTGTATGTGATGGAGAATTTCTCCTTCTCTCTCAAAATCAACCTAATTAATTGCGGGGAAAGGTCAATTAGAATTCTTTATTAAAAAGGTAACCTCAATGGATTTCCTTTTCCCCCGCGGACATAATCAGCTGTTTTTTCGAGGTCTTTTACCCGATAACCAACATTTGAGTCAACGATCCCTTTTTCGTCGCCCTTAGGGTAACGCCTTATCAGGTGATTCAAGAAGCTTTACCCGGGACCCGTTTGTTAGTTCTCCTCATGATGTTCCAGATCGGTGGCCCGACCAGAAAAAGCAGTAAAATACCGATAATGGTCCCGCTGATCGGGCGAGTAATGAAAATTGATAGCTCACCGCGGCTCATATACAGGCTTTCCCGCATGGTGGTCTCCAGCATGGGGCCCAGGACCAAGGCAACCACAATGGGGGCCACATCAAACTTGACTTTACGAAATAGATAACCGAGGATACCCATTACGATCAACACCACGAGATCGAGCATGCTGTTATTTATGGCAAAGGCCCCCACCATCGTGAGGAGCAGGATTAGAGCGAGCAGGATCGATTGCGGAATTTTCAGGATACTGGTCCATAATCCTACCAGGGGAAAATTGAGGATTAAAAGGGCCGCGTTGCCGATGTACATCGAGGCCACCACCCCCCAAAAAATCTCCGGGCGGGCTGAAATCAAAAGCGGCCCAGTTTGAACTCCCTGCATCAACAGGGCGGCCAGCAGCATAGCTGCCCCAGGTGTGAAGGGTATTCCCAAAGACAGCATGGGCACCATGGCCCCGGCGGAGGCTGCGTTATTGGCCGATTCCGGCCCAGCCACTCCCTCGATCGCCCCCTTACCGAATTCTTCGGGATGTTTGCTCAGATGCTTTTCCAGCTTGTAGGATGCGAAAGTCGATAACACCGTGGAGGGGCCAGGAATCAGGCCCCAGAAGAACCCCAGTCCGGACCCGCGGAAGATGGGCCCCCAGGAGTGCCTCCATTCGGGCCGGCTTGGAAAAAGCTCCCGGAATTTCGTCTGCACAATTTGGGGTAACCCGCCCGCCTGCTCGGCGACACAGAGCACTTCAGCGACACCGAAAAGCCCCATCACCACCGGCACCAGCTCGATGCCCTGGGCCAGTTGGATGATACCTATGGTGTAACGCGACACAAAAGAGACTGGGTCCAGTCCGACGGTGGCCAGGGCCAGTCCGAACCCCAAAACAAGCAAACTCTGCCAGAATGGTGCGCCGGTAATGCGTGACAGGGCGAAAAGACCCAGAAGGGCGATGGCAAAATATTCGGGGGGACCGAAAGAAAGCGCGTAATTGGCCAGCATAGGCGCAAACAACATTAGAAGGACGAGACCCAGTGTGCCAGCAATGAAAGAACCGACAGCGGCTATGGCCAGAGCCGCGCCGGCCCTACCTTTCTTGGCCATCTGATAACCTTCAATGGCCGTGACAACCGAGGTCGATTCTCCCGGAACGTTTACCAGAATAGAAGTCGTTGACCCGCCATACATGCTGCCGTAATAAATTCCGGCCAGCATGATGAGGGCCGTCTCTGGTCTCATACCCAGCGTTATCGGGAGCAGTAGGGCGATTGCCCCTACTGGGCCGATCCCTGGGAGTATCCCGATGAGGGTTCCGATGATCGCTCCGCCAATCACGGCTAAAAAATTTGCTGTCGTAAGGCATACGGAAAAACCGTAAAAGAGCCCATCAAGGGGATTCATTCCGCCCCCTCTTTCACCCTATGATCCCGCGGGGTAAAGGAACGTTAAGGAGCTTGTCAAAGAGATAGAAGGAACTCAATGCAATGGCTATCGTGAACCCGATCTTGAAGGGCCAAGAGGTCAAACCCATGGTATGCAGCACGATAAAAACAACCGCCATGGAAGCCAGCAAATGCCCCACATAAGGAAGCAGCAAAACATAGGCAATCGTTCCTGCGGTCACGCCCAGGACTCTTCCTAAATCCTTTCCTTTTGGCAAATGCAGTTCACCCTCAACTGGTCGCACCAAATTGGCCACCAGACTGCCGATCGAAGCGACGATGAGGAGAATCCCATTAAATAAGGGGTAAAGACCTGGCCCTGGTCTATCTAATGTGCCCGTAGGATAACCCAGTGCGCCTACCAGGTAAAGGACACTCAAGAGCAGGGCTGCAATATTCACTCCTAAAAGGGTTCGTTGCATAAAGAGACTTTCCCGGAGACAATTTAGGTTTTTATTTCTTCTGGACCGGTATTATACCCGCTTTCTTGAGGAAATCGGTGTAAAAGGCGAAGCTCCTTTCCGCTTCCTTTTTCAACTCTGCTGGCCCTTTGTATTCAAGGGCGAGGACATTATCCCTGGCAAATTTCTGATAAAACTCGGTTTTTTGCCCCTTCATAAAAGTATCATAGAGCGTGTCCACGATTTTCGGCGGCGTCGCTTTGGGTGCGGCGATGAAGTAGGCTGTGCCCTCTGTGATGACGTTGTATCCCAGTTCTTTCATGGTCGGCACGCCCCTAAGTTCGGGAATTATTTCCACCCTATTATCAGTAAAGAGGCCCATGAATTTGAGTTTCCCCCCTTTGACATGCGGCAGGAGGGGAGTTATGTTCAGAATAGCTACCTCAATATGACCTCCCAGGATTGCCGTCACTGTAGGGGCAGCCCCTGTAAAAGGCACATCGGTGAATGGTACCCCAAGCAGCTTAAGACTCATAAAATGGATGTGGGTCGTTGTTCACAAACCCGCATGGCCAATGCGTATTTTGCCCGGTTCGGCTTTGGCTGCTTCGATCAAATCCTTCATGGTTCTCCATGGAGCGTCGGCTTTAACCGCAATGATTATCTGAGCCGTTGTGCAGGAAATGATCGGTTGAATATCATCCGGGCCTTTATAGGGCAATCCAGGGGTGAGATGGGGGCTGACAGCTATGGCCGAAATGTCCACCAAACATAAGCTGTGCCCATCGGGTGCAGATTTTACGAGCTCGCTGGTCGCCAGAACCGAGCCTCCACCCGGTCTATTGACGACCGTGAAGGGCTTGGGAAAGAACGGCTTAGAGGCCTCGGCTAATGCCCTGGCGCTCAAATCCGCAGGTCCGCCGGCTGGAAAGCCCACGAGGATTTGCACTGGCCTTTGCGGATATTCCGCGGCTGGCAGAACTCCGCCAGTCAAAAAGATGGAAATCACCGCGAAAAAGATGACTCTCCAAATTCTCTTTACTCGCATACAGTTCCTCCTTTATATTTTTTTCACCCCTGACTCATCTCGATGCCCGGGGGCGAGAGATTCGTTTCTTTATTCACCAGCCTCTACATTCCCCTTTCACTCTTTGGCGTCCTTAAAGCCAAATTTCTTGATGAAATCGTCGAGGTATTCCTTACCGCCACCCCAGAGGGCCTTGACTGGGCCAGCCTTGGTGACAAAGCTGTAGAGCTCTCGGCCAACGATCTGTTCGAAGAGCTTACCCGCTTCGATGAGTTTGTCGAGATCGATGCCCGTATGAACCCCCATCTCTTCGAGCATGCTCACCAGGTCTTCCGTACAGACATTTCCAAGCCGGCCGAAGGCATACTGGTCTCTGGAAGTGTGCGGCTGACCTCCGGTTCCGCCTAAAGCACAGTCATGAATGGTTACTCCAGCTTCCATAGCGGCAAGCACATTGGCGAGTCCCATACCTCGGGAATCATGGAAATGGGTGCTGATCTCCATCCCGGGAAATTCCGCAAGGATCATCCTGTAAAAATTCCAGACCTGGCGCGGATTGGCCATTCCCGTCGTATCGCCAAAAGCAAGGGCATTTGCTCCCATCCGCTCCAGATGCTGGCAATTCTCTACCACCTTCTGCGGGGAGACATACCCTTCAATGGGACAGCCAAATGCGCAAGAGGTGGAAGCGATCACGTATAAATTGGCCTTTCTCGCTCGGCTGATGACTTGCTCGGCATCTCTGAGGGCTTTAGCTGTCGTGCGCTGCATATTTACAATATTATGTCCATCCGTCATAGAGATCGGCAGGGAGATACCATTAATACCGCTATCGATAGCCCGTTCCAGCCCGCGCATATTGGGTACGGTCGCCCAATAAAAGACTCCTTCAGGGTGTTCCAGCTTTTTCAAAAGCTCTTGCGCATCGGCAAACTGGGTCACGACCTTCGGTGAAACAAAGGAGGTGACCTGGATGTGCTTGAACCCGGCCCTGAGCAGGGCTCGGATTAACTCCAGCTTTTGTTCTGTCGGAATTTGTTTGGGTTCATTCTGGAGCCCCTCGCGTGCGCCCATGTCCCGAATAGTCACTTTCTTGGGTAAATTCTCGAGCATTATCCTTTTGCTCCTTGACAATAGAATTTCTTCTCAAACCTTATATTTCTCCAGCTTTTCCGGATCAATCTCTATGCCCAGGCCGGCACCTTCTGGTAGAATCAAGAACCCCTTTTCGAACTTTGGTTTCTCCGTTAAAAGATCGTCGGACCATTTGAGATAATTGGCCAGCTCCGAATTCACCACATTCTTGTAAGCGGCTCCATTGTGGGCACTGGCAATCGTGCCCACCCCGGTTTCCGCCTGGGTCCCGATGATACAGGGAACGTGGAACATCTCCGCGGCCTGGATAATCTTCTGGGAATTCATGATCCCCGTGCGCGGAGTCTTCACGCTGATTCTTCCCACGGCTCCCAGCCGAAGTTCCCTGGCAACGTCTTGCACGGTCATAACGCCTTCGTCCATGAGGATTAAGATGGGAATCGTCTTGGCGATGAGCAGCTTTCCCTCGATGTCTGAAACCGGTAGAGGTTCCTCCACCATGAAGACGCCCTCGTCCACCATACGCGGCAGGGCCCACAGGGCGCTTCTTCTGTCCCACCCCTGATTGGCATCCACGTAAATGTCGGTATCGTAGCCAATTGCCTTACGGATGGCGCGAATCAGCTCCACGTCTTTCCTGGGATCGCCTCCCACCTTCGCTTTAAGGGTCTTCAGGCCCATCTCCACAAATTTCACCGATTCCGCCACAGAGGTTTCTATAGTTTTGAGGGAAACGTTTGCCGCCGCGGGAAGGCGGCCGTCATGCCAGCCTCCCAGGAGTTTATAGAGGGGGACCCGCAAAAATCTGGCTTTCAGGTCATGAATGGCCACATCGAGAGCCCCGCGGGCCGTATGGTTTCCTGGATAACGATCCAGAATCTGGCTGATTTTTTCCGCCTCTAACACATCCATTCCCAGGAGAGGCTGACGGTAGAATTCTTCAATGGCCACTACGATGGAACGCTGGCTTTCCCCGTAAAAGCCGGGGCGGGGCATGGCCTCCCCATAACCCACAAGCCCCTCTTCCCCATACACCCGGATTAACACATGGTCTGCCTTTTCCAGCCCTCCAGAGGCCCAGCGGCTTGCTCGCACATCAGGGCGGTAAGGGATCACAAAGGGTATGGCTTCGATCTTCGTAATTCTCATAACTCTACCCCCCCAAAAATCAGGCTACCACCTTCTCCTGCCTCAAAGAGGCAATTTTCCCCTCGTCATAGCCCACGACCTCACGCAAAATTTCGTCGGTATGCTCCCCTAACATCGGAGGCGGGGTCATCTTTTTGGGTTTGCTGTTCAAAAATTTGAAAGGGATACCAATCACCTTCAACTTGCCCAGGGTGGGATGGCCGATGAGTTGCAGCATTTCCCGCTCCAAAATTTGGGGATCGGTGAACACCTGCTCCAGGTTTTTCAAAATCCCGCTGGGAAGCCCCGCCTCTTCAAAGAGCTTGTCCCATTCCTCAGATGTTTTCGTCAACATGACCTTATCGATCACAGAATAAATCTCTTTCCGGTTTTTGACCCGGAGGGCATTGGTCTTGAACCGGGGATCATCGATGAGCTCTTCTATTCCCAAAACCTTGCACAGTTTGGGATACAAGTCGCTACTGGTGGCTGACGAGGTAAGGTATCCATTCTTGGTCTTGAACGTCTTGGAGGGCACCCTCCAAGGGTGCTCGAGCCCCCACCGTTCTGGAACTTTGCCTTCGGCAAAATATTCGGCGGCCATAATCGAAAGCATGGCTACCTGCCCGTCTAACATGGAGATATCGATATATTCCCCGGTCCCCTGTCTCTCGCGCTGGAAGAGCGACGCGAGAATGGAGGCGGCGGCCATGAACGAGCCTCCCAGGTCTCCAACTGGGATGCCGATCTTAACAGGCTCTCCGCCCTTGACTCCGGTAAGTGACATGGCTCCGCCCAGAGCCTGGACGACCGGATCATAAGCCTTTTTCAGGCGGTAGGGTCCTGTCTGTCCAAAACCTGATATGGAGCAGTAGATGATCTTCGGGTTGATTTTTTTCATTACCTCATAGTCGATGCCGAGCCGTTTGACCACTCCCGGCGTGAAGTTTTCCATCATCACGTCGGATTTCTTCGCCAGGTCGAAAAGGATCTCTTTCGCTTGGGGATGTTTTAGATTCAGGACGATGCCCTTCTTGTTGCGGTTGAGCGCCAGATAATACCCGCTTTCTCCGTTGGGATAAAAGGGCGGCCAGGTTCTGGTCTCATCCCCTTCGGGAGGCTCCACCTTGATGACCTCGGCCCCCAAGTCCGCCAGGATCATGGAACAATACGGACCTGAGAGTACCCGCGAGATATCCAAAATTCTAACCCCTTCCAACTTTGCAGCCACTTATAAATCCTCCCTTCTGCCTACCCCATCTTCTCAATTGGTTTCCCTATGGGGTGTCTAATCTCATCCCTTGTAAGGGAAAGTATGCCGGTTATATTGTTTCGCGCAAGACATGGGGAAAATGGTGAACAAGAAGCCGTGTCCTTTCTTTGCCACGTATTTATGGGGAACCCCCTTGGGCAAAAGAATGGTCACTGGGGATTTGACCTGATAGACTTCGTCCCCCAGGGTGACTTCCGCCTCCAGACCTCCATCTTCTTCCGAAATGAATAGGTAGAGTTCATCCTTATCATGGGTGTGAAGATCAATATGAGGATCATAATCGCGCGGAATGGATTTTACCTCGCGTACCACAATCCTGACGGGCGACTCCGGAAAATACCCATCCCCACAGAAGGTCCACCGGGGCATCGCTTGGTCATGATGTTTCTTGGTGTGGTGTGCCTGGTGATGTTCGGACGTGGAGTCATAAGGCTTCTTGATACAATACTCGTACTTTTTCATTTTCCCTCTCCTTTTCTTAAAGGAAGACCCATTTTATATCACTTGGGCGATATCGAAGGATTCTCTCATCGCCTCCAGAATTTTCCGGGGATGCAAGGCGTCCCCGACGATATAGGTTTCTCGGACCTGCTTTCTGACTTTCTCAAAAAGGTCATTGTCGGCCTCGTAACCAATGGCCAGGACCGCCAGATCAGCCTCATAGAATCGCTTCTTGCCATCGGGCAGTCGGCAGACGAACTTTCCGGCCTGGCATTCGCAGAGCTCATTGCTTACCTGGATCTGCACGCCGGCCTCATCGAGTTGCCGGCGCAAATAGAACTTCATAATAGGGCCTAAATCCATTCCGATATCTGCAAGCATCTCTAAGATCGTCACCTTCCAGCCCCTTTCGGCTAAAAAAAGCGCGGTCTCACAACCGACCAGCCCCCCGCCGAGGATAATCGCCTGGCCTTTGCGATTTAGAGACACTTCTCCTCGCAGGATTTCCTCCGCAGTGACTGCTTTGGCCGATTGCATCTCTGGAAGATTCAAACTTCTCGTTACGGCACCCCCAGAGATCACGACGGCATCAGGTTTCTCCGCGCTAATCAGGTCCGGATCTACTTTGGCTTTCAGACACACTCGTGCCCCTGACTTTTCCAGGCGGCGGGTGAGGTAACGGATGAGATTAAGCATTTCCCCTTTTTGGGGCGGGACCGAGGCAATCAGGACATTTCCTCCGAGCCGATCCCCTTTTTCGTAAAGGGTCACTCGGTGCCCTCGCTCAGCCAGAATGGCAGCCGCATTCATCCCGGCCGGTCCACCGCCGATGATGACAATCTTTTTCGGCGACCGGGTGGCTACCCCGGTGGGTTCAGCTTCGCGTCCCACTTTTGGATTCACCGCACAGGTGATTCCCGTATTGGACCATTGCACCGATCTTTCGATGCACCCCTGGAGGCAGCCAATGCAAGAACACAACTCGTCATAATTCTTTTGGGCGATCTTGTTTACAAAGGCCGGATCGGAGATGTGACCTCTGCCGACGGCGATCAGGTCTGCTTTTCCTTCTGCAATAAGTGTTTCCGCTACAGAGGGATCATTGATTCGGCCAATGGCCATGACCGGAATGGAAACCTCTTTCTTCACCCGGGCGGCCAGATGAGCATAGCATGCGGGTTCAATATAGATGGGCGGCGAGGTGCTTCTCATCCCCGGGGCATTCGGAGAGAGGGCCATCAAAGAGCCGGCCGAACCTGAGACGCAGAGTGCATCTGCCCCATGATCTGCAAACAAACGAGCATGCCCGACAGCCTCTTCGATCTCGATGCCGCCTGGAGTGTATTCATCTCCGGTCATCTTGACCAAGACGGGAAAATCCTGCCCATTCGCCTCCTTGATTCCTCTTAGAATTTCCAGAGGAAGGCGGGCCCGCTTCTCCGTACTGCCCCCGTAGCCATCGGATCTTAAGTTGCTGAGGGGGGATAAAAACTGGGCCAAAAGGTATCCATGAGTGGCATGAATTTCAACGCCGTCAAAACCGGCCTGGCGCGCTCGAACAGACCCTTGAATGAAAGCCTCGTGGACGTGGTTGATATCATCCATATTCATTTCCCGGGGGATGGGGGCCCCGGGGAAAATGGGGATCGCCGAAGGGGCAATCGCCTGGGTCATGGTTACATTCCTGGAAGAGCGGCGGCCGGCGTGATGGAGCTGCAACATGGTAAGGGCCCCAGCTTTGTGCAGGACTCCGACCAGACGGGAAAACCCTTCCACGTAGCGATCCTGATCGATCCGCAACTGATTCTGAGTGAAACGGCCTTCAAAGGACACGGCTGTAAATTCGACGATGATGAGTGCGACTCCGCCTTCGGCGCGAGCGCGATAATACTGAATCAATCTATCGGATACGCCCCCATCCACGTGACCAAAGTTCGTGGCCATGGCTGGCATCACGATGCGATTCTTCAAGATGACGGTTCCCATGGCAACGGGCGTCAAAAGCTTCACGGTTGAACCCCATGCATATAACATCCCATACGATCGGCCTTCCCCAATAACGGGAGTGGCAGTTGGCCGCCCCTGGACGACTGGCAAATACCGGCGCGCATCACGAGCCAATAAGCATTCTTTTTCTGTTCCCGGTAAGTATTGGCCGGAATCGTGTAAACGAATTGATAGGCCGAGACCTTTACGAATTGAATGGATTACAACGAATCGAAACCCTTTAAAGGCTTGACGCTTGAACTACTCTCCTCTGAACACTGGCTTGCGCTTTTCGGCAAATGCCTGCAGTGCCTCAACTCTATCCTTCGTGTGAATACAGGCAAGATAGGCCTGGGCCTCAAAGATAAATCCCTCCGTCAGCCCCACTTCCCGTGAACGGTTGATCGCCTTCTTGGCGTTCTTCAGAGCGATCGGAGAAAAATCCTTCATCTTAGAGGCGAGTTCCATAGCCGTGTCCATTAACTCCCCTGGCGGCACAACGCGGCTGACCAGGCCGATACGCTGCGCAGTTTGAGCATCAATCCGGCCACCAGTAAGGATCATCTCCCGCGCATGCGCATCCCCTATCAGCCTGGGCAACAATTGGGTTCCACCGCCGCCGGGGATGATCCCCAGGGAGATCTCTGGTAGCCCGAAAACTGCATTTTCCGCAGCCAGGCGAATATCACACGCCAGAGCTAATTCCAGCCCTCCCGCCAGAGCATTCCCATTGATGGCGGCTATCACCGGCTTGTAAAGATTGATGATCTTCATCTGGTTGACCGGGCCTTTTTCCCGGAGTTTCATAACTTCTTTTTCAGACATCTCTTTCCTTTCCTTCAGATCGACTCCGGCGCAGAAAGACTTGCCTGCCCCTGTTAAGATCAAGACCCGCACACCATCGTTCACGTTCATGTCATCAAGGGTTTCCCCTAAGAGTTTTCTCATGTTCATCGAAATGGCGTTATGGAGTTGAGGCCGGTTCAGCGTTAGTATGGCAATCCCGTCTTTCAATTCCACTAACAGTTCGCTCTGCTCCCCCATTTTCCCATCCCCCGTTAATTACGAATCTCTTTCTTTGGTGTTGCCGAGACCCTGAAAAGCCTTTTTGCCCGTCTCTATCAGCAACGGAATCTATCGATTCTTAGGGATCTTCTCCAATTTAGTTGGTGAAAATTTCATCAGTTTGATAGAAATCCTAAATATTTATCCCTTGGCAGAAGCCCTGTCGTTGGCCCGGCCCCTTCTCCCCTTTTTTGGCGATCCCGCCGATGGCGGGACCATCTGACCGGCCTCATGGATTCGCTGGAAATATCTTATCTCAATTCCATCATTATATTAACGAGTTAAATAACAATTTGATCGATTAATTTGGAGAAGATCTTTTTATCCCAAAGGGATAATACTGCCCTAAAAAATTCTTGTCAAGATAATCCTGGAAATGTCAGGAAAAGTGGCTATGGCGAACGCTGGACAAGGCGCAAAGCTTTAAGCAGGGTATTGTTCTCCTTGCGGCTGCGTATAGCGATACGGAAAAAATAGGGACCAAGGTGATGAAAGGAATTGCAGTCACGAATGAGTATTCCATTGGGAATCAATTTTTCCTGGAGCTCGGCCGCGCTGAGGTTTAAGGAGGGATGCAATTGCACCAGCAGATAATTGGCTGCGCTGGGATAAGGAATAAAGCCGGGAATAGACCGAAGTCCGTGCGTTAAATGATCCCGCTCTAATTCAATGATCTTTCTTGTCCGGGGAATGTACCGTTCATCTTTTAGACTTTCCACCGCGGCGATCTGAGCCAGGGCATTAACGGTCCAGGGCTCCTTGTTCTCCCGGAATTTTTGGATGATATGTGGGTTAGCGATTATGTAACCGACCCTCAGACCAGGCAAAGCAAAGAATTTCGTCAGCGACCTGAGAATGACAAGGCCCGAGGACATTCTGACCCTTTCTTTCAACGATTCTTCTTCGATAAAGTCTATGAAAGCCTCATCCAGAATAAACCAGACTTTCCCTCGTTCTGTCTGGGTCAAAATTCTTAAGAGATCTTTCTTATCCATTATAATCCCCGTAGGGTTATTGGGATTACAGAGATAAAGGGCATCGTACCCCTGGGTCAGGGCGAAAAGGAGGCTTTCCACATTGAGTTCGAAGCCATCTTCCTCTCTCGTCTCAAAATAATGAATGTTGCAGTTTGACTTCTCGGCTAAACATTCAAGGGCATTTTCATACTCGCTGAACGCGGGAGTAACAATGAGGGCCCGTTGGATAGGTAGAACGCGGGGAATGGCATAGATGAACTCTGTGGAGCCAGCCCCGACCAGAATTTGATCCGCCTCTAGTCCATGGAACTCGGCCAACGCCTGTCTAAGGCCAGAACACTGGGGATCCGGGTAATGAAGGATGGCCGAAAGATCTTCTTTCAGTCTCTTTTCAGCTTTCTTGGAAAGCCCGAGGGGATTGATGGAAGCGCTGAAATCGATGATCTCGTCCGAATTCAGGCCAAACTTTTGCGCAATTTCATATATGTTGCCACCGTGGATTTTGTTCAAGAACTTCTCCTTAAGTGTATCCGTTCACCGCAGAGATCGACTTTAATTATCTCTGCGTGCTCTGCTCGCAGCCCATAATGCTGCGTGTCTGGCCGGTGAAAGTCCGGCTCCGGCAATTGACTGTTTGGCCGGATAGTTATACCCGACGCCCCGTGGGGGT
>Ga0315312_1000862_pt1 | contig 28700 bp, 48 predicted proteins | sample TDP7_MG_FD_203629 | JGI IMG/M metagenome (GOLD analysis project Ga0315312, IMG submission 203629) | Freshwater sediment microbial communities from Lake Towuti, South Sulawesi, Indonesia - TDP7 | ecosystem: Environmental > Aquatic > Freshwater > Lake > Sediment | place: Indonesia: South Sulawesi... | reverse complement strand
TGTTGGCGTATTGCCGGGCTTCTTCGCACACCTCCTTGAGTATCTGTTCCAAGGATTTGCCTTCATTCTTTAAATGTTCTGAGGTAGTGACGCCTATGATGTTCCCTCGAGAGGTGACGAAGACACTTGGGTTTCCAGGAAATTCCTTCACGTTTGGTTGTTCATCCAAAGGGTTACACCCCAAAAAAGAAAAAAGGAAGGAAAGACGTGGTGCAGGGAAAAACTGCACAGCGCTGTTTCCCGCAGAATCATGATTGTCAGCGTTGAGTTTTTGCAGAATTTCCCCAGTGGAATTAGGATGATGTTTGACGTTTCTGTCTGCTCTTCACGTAGCTCCTGAATGGGTAAAGCATTCGCTCTATGTCGTCAACTATTCTTTTTGCGTCCGCCTTCCACTCTGGAATCCATTCTGAAACAGGTTTGCCGTACTCGTTCTTTTGGAAGAACCTCTTGAGGTCATCCACCGTTGGATAGATTCCAATCCATCCTGCTAGGTTATAATGAGCTATGCTGCCGCAGCATAGTGTTAGAAACTCATAGAAGTATTTGGAGAGTATCGGTTTGAAGTCTGCTGGTGTGGCGGGTAGGGTAAGCATGCTTCCTAAGCGTAGCCATCTAACACGTTTATTACCGTATAGAGTTCCCTTTTCCATTATGCGTTCTACGTTTCTCAGAATCTTTCTTCTGCTCCACACCCGGTTGCCTTTGTACAGTATTGAGGCGTTCAGATGGTGTTCATCAATGGCGTCTTGAATCATTAATCTGGCTTGAGCCTCGCCTAGAGTCTTGAGCAGCGGCTGCATCGTCTCAAGGACGTTCTGTGCTTTCTCTAGTTGTTTTGGACTGCCAAGGATCCTTATCTCGTCGGAATAGATTAGTTCTTTTATGTTTGTCACCCCAAAAAATAGGGAAAGTGCGACGTACATTAATGTTGACCACAAACCCAAAAAAAGTTAGGGGTTGAGGGCGTCTTTTATAGCGTATTCCACGATTTCAGCCCAAACAAGTCCAGACTCAACGCCTCTCTTAACTCGCGCCATCACTTCTTCTGTGAGCTTTTCTCTTGGGATTCCCATCTGCTCAGCTATGATGAAGATGTCTTCTCTCTGCAGGTAGAAGATACGTTCTTTCTCAAATTGTTCTCTCTCATCTTTTCTTCCAAGCTGATACGCAAGTTGGTTTATACGTCCGTTTCGTGCCACAGTTTGCACCCCAAAAAAAGGGCGGATTTAAACCCATGTACATGACATCAAAGCTAACTCGAAGAGCTGCTCAACAAGTTTCTTGTCGATTTCCATTGACCATTTCTTCCTGGTCTGCTCCTCATATCCACTGATTAGCTTGTCAACTTTCGCTTCATCTTCATTCTTGAAAATTAGATCAACAGAGAAGTTAAGCGCACCCAACAAGTCCCTACCTCTTATTTTTTTCCATTGACCCCACATTTCAAGTCCGAACACTCCGTAATTGTGCTGTTCAGCGGTAGCGGCTATATCTGTTCTTGTTGCGTCGTTAACCCATTGGTCAAATTCTGTGAGGTCCCAAGGATCAGTTATGCCATGGGCTTTCATTTGCTTGGCTAATTCACTCAATTGAGCACCCCGAAATAGAAAAAGGGGAAGGTTAAGCGGGGACGCATACCTCTTGAACTGGAGTCTCAGCTTGTGCTATGGGGATTTTAGGTGTTTTTCCGTCGAAATAGCGAATTATCTTGATGCCGAATATCTCTCCATTCTCGAGTTTTTCGTAGCACTCAGTCATGTAGACATCAAAATCGTCACTGTGGAACTCTGGAAAGGTCTTGTCCCCTATCGTGTTTTCTTTGGTGTCAAAAGTTAGTACTCGTACCTTCAATAATAGTCACCCCGTAGAAAAAAGGTTAGGGAAGTTTGTTTATGATGTCCCTTAGCACACTCGCGACTTTCTCACAGTCATATCCTAGGTCTTTAAGCACTTCTCCATTGTCGGCTCTGAGTGGAGACCAAGAAAGCCAACCGCCACCGTCTAGGTCGTAATGGCTCATGGCGCCGCCACCGTCAAATGAGAAGGTTCCATGCTCGGTTTTGCCCTCAAAGAAGCCAAAGCCATGGTGCTCAATGCTTTCATAGTATTTTCTAGGGTAGAAGTTGTGAATGGTCGGTATCCTCGGGTCATTAAGGCCCACTATCAGGACAGCCTCTCCCTGTTCAACTTTCTGCAAAAGCATCGCTAATACTTCTTTCTTCGTAGCCAATTTGGCACCCCGAACAGAAAAAGGGGGAGATTGGATAGTGCTTACTTGTTCTGCTTTTTCTTGGCAACAGCTACCAGAGCCTGAACTGGCGGCAGGGTTTGTAGTGTTGGGGCCTCACGTATGGGAACTTTAGCTGGTGTGGGCGGCTCCTGCAGATGGTTGTACGCGAGTTTTTGTTCGGTGAATTTCATTAGCCATACGAATTTGCCGTCTTTGAATGTTGGGCAGAGGAAAACGTAGTATTGCTTAAAGCCTCCCCAGGAGAATGTGGTTATGCCTATTTGGTCTGCGCGGAGTCTTTTCTCGGCTTCCTCGAACAGTTGTAAAGCGGTTTTCTTGTCGTCGCTGAAGATTTCATATATGCTTGTTATGAGAAAGGCTTCTATGGCCGTGGATGGCACCCAGTTTTCATCTGAGATTTCGATTACGTTTGTTCGTGAGTAGGGACTACATTCTTGTTCGGAGCCGTCCGGCTGCACAGCATAGTAGAGGATATCCTCTTCTTTCAGTTCGGCGCCATCTTCAGCTAGGTATTTGTATTTGAAGTTGTCAAGGATCTCCATAACTTCGCTCGAGGGCACTTGTTGCTGAGTGTCTGGATCAATGTATTTAATCTCCGAAGCGAGGTTTTTGCCTTGCCACTGGAACTTGTTTTTAGCCACTACTCGAACTTTCTCCACCAGTTTTCCATCTACGGTACGCATCCGTATCTCCGGCGCCGGGATTAGCAACTCGTTCCCTGCTGTTTTATATTTCACTTCAACGTCGAATGCACTTGTTTTGAATCGCATGGGTTTACACCCCAGAGAAAAAAGAGGGATTATTTGAGGTTCTTCTTTATGAACTCCAAGTCTTTTTCTTCAATGCAAACAATAGCCTTCGTATCATCTAACGTGTCGTTTAGTTCAGCCTCTTCTAATGTTGCCGCTTCTACACAACTTGTAATTTTTCCATCACTGTTTATGGTAAAGAACCCTTTCTTCATATTTGCACCCCGAAAAAGAAAAGAGGGAGTTAGAAGTACCCGCGATATCCCAGTTCCCGAATACGTTTCCTCAAGTCGTCTCTAATTTGAATTAACTCCGCCACCGTAGCTGACGGGACCGTAATGTTAGGACTTCAATCGATATTTGTATGTTGTGGCTTAGTCTCCGTTCCCATTTGAGCAGCTCATCTATCAAACCTGCACCCCAAAAAAAGAGAGGATTAGCCCATGCTTTCGTCAATAGATTTCAATGAAGTCTGTATCTCACTTTCAGTCGGCTCTCTCCCAAGCTCTTCGTACAGTTGTTTGATTACCTTCTCGCGTATTCCCGAGAGGAATGTTTTGGCGGCATCCCCATTGTCAAAGATAACTGTTTTGCACAACGGGCAAAAGTATTCCTCTTTTATGACACTACCCGTCGGGTTTCCATGCCACTCTTCAGTTTGATTGAAGTCTAATGCTTCCCCCTCCTCGTCGTATGACACATCATATTCGGTTTCCTTGGTTTCAACTAGCTTCAAGCTATCGATGTCTTCGCCACATTTGGGACATTTAGGCATTCATTCACCCCAAAAAAGAGGGTTAAAGGATGTGGAAGCGGTAGTGTATCATCTCGAATAACTCATCTAAAGGAGGTGTTTTTCGGAGCATATGGTGTATGAACTCATGCAACCATGCGACGAAGAACTTGAGGTAGGTCACATCTTCTCTAAAGGGGTTAATGTAAATAGTCCGACCTGCCCTGTGATATGTTCCAAGTATTTCATCTCGTCCACAGTAAATAATGGCGAATTTAACCTTAGGAAACAACATCTTTTCACCCCAAAAAAAGATGGGAAGTTAGGAAATGACTCTTGAGAAAACAGGGAACCGCATTACGTTGTTAGCTTCGGTGTGTTTGTAGTATTTGACCTCGACTTTCAGGTTGATGTCCAAGGCTGTGTAGTCGTCTCCTATGTCAAATGGTTTAGGGGTCTTCGGGGCATCGCTGAACATGTCCTTGAGTTGCCTGAGTTCCCAGTCATTGAATCCTGAGCCAGCGCATCCTACGAACTTGCCATCCCTTGCCAAGACCAAACTTCCAAAAAATGCCGCTCTAGCGTTCTTCCCAGGTGTGTAGCCTACGACGTCGACGATCTGTTTTTTCCAGTTCTTCAGTTTAATCCATTTGTAAGAGCGGTCATATTCGTAGGAAGAATTAATGTCTTTAAGAATGAGCCCCTCAGCCCCTCTCCGAACTACGTCTTCCCAAGCCCTCTCCAACTCAAAGGTGTATGGAGTATATTGAATCTCGGGTGGCGCTGTTTCTAACAGTTCAAAGAGTAACTTTTTTCTAGCAAGATAGGGTTGCTTAGTGACATCCAATCCATAGAGTTCCATAACGTCGAAGGCTTCAGCAGTAATTGGATATTGTCTTTGGAGAGCGTATTGTTTAGCCCAGTCCTGAGTGGCACATCTCCTCTTGCCGCTTAAAAGCATTGGCAGGGTGTGAACTCCACCTCTTTGGTGACTGGGTTGATAAAAACGGCTTCTGTGTCTATTGTGAAGTCTCCCTTTATTTGCTTGGCTGCGTCGACCAGCTCTGTGAGTCTGCGGGTGTAATCGATTCCATGTCTGTTTATCAGCGTGACTATGCCGTTCTTCTTGACGATTTTGACTCTTGTGCCATCCCATTTCTCCTCGGCGGCGAGTCCTTGACGTTTAAGGTCTTTCAGGTTTCCGTCATGGCATAACATAACTATTGGTTTATCTGCCAAAAGTACACCCCGAAAAAAGGAGGTTAATATGGATTCTTGGCGAAGATCTTCCTCTCTTTGTTGGGTAGCCTCTCAATAATTACTAAGCCCATACACTTCAGATTGCCGAGAGCCCCAACAAATTTAGGGTCTATCTCCTCGATTTCCTTGACTGTCATGGCGCCACATCTGAGCAACTCAAGTAATTCAGCCTCTAAGTCAGAAAGCTTTCGCATAGACTTCACCCCAAGAGAAAAAAGGGGAACTAGGTGTATATTGGTGTGTGGTTCTTGCTGTTGGGAGTACCTGCGTTTTTCGGCGAGTTCCAAGCTTCTACCTTGCCGTATTGGGTTTCGTAGTTGGCCATCTCGTCTGTTGTGAGGTTTAAGATGGTTTTGCATCCTTGAGGACTTATCACTACGTAGATGGAGATCTCGCCGCCACCGTCAGGCTTCTGGAACTTAAAGACCATGCAGAAGGCTTCTTTGTTGTGGCTAACTTCAAAACTGTTGCAGTATATAATGTCGTCGGGCATACCTTCACCCCAAAGAGGGTGAGTGTCCGAAAACGACGGCTGAAAGCAAGGAGGATAAGGAAAATCATTACGCCGTTTCGGACATCCCAAAAAAAGGAGGGTTATGCGACTGTTTCAGTTTCATCCGATTCGATTATCCCTAGTGCAATCATAAGTTTTGTTAAGGGCAGAGTGTTATATTAGCATCGTTCCTTTCGACTTCCGTCATGTGTTCAAGAAGGTCTGCCATGTTTTCTGCATTGTATACTTCGATTTCTGGATTGTCGGGACACACTGCTAGGTTGGTTTGGATGATAACCCACTTCATCCGTGTTCACCCCAAAAAGCGTGTTGCTGTGAAGCGTTGCCACCTCGCCCCATTTCCTCATCTGTAAGGTCGCCCCTACAGATTGCCCGCTTCCGCCCACTCGACACGGAGATGTATAACATATCCATCTCGAGAACCCTAGCCAAGATTAACTGGGGGTGGTTGGTCTAGGGCATAAGGCAAGAAGTAATGGAGGCTTCTGTTTCGTGTTACTAAGGCTGACTGCTGTCTTTCCGCAACAGCGTCAGCACGGGCTACCATCTCCTCTTAAGCTTACCCCGTCAATCGGCTCGAGGAGAGCCTCAGCCATGTCACCCCATAGTTATAGCCTTTCAGCTAAAAGACGGCTGAGTTCTAGTCGGTTTACCTACCGCTGGAACATCATTCCCCAGTTAAAAGGCATCCTTTTAGCTTTTAGGGTGTTGCCTGTCCCCACAGGCGACGGTCTTCCCCAACGGTAGACCTTTGAGGAGTAAATGCAACGCTTCGTAATTGTTGTGGGCTTATCTCCAGCTCCTAACAAGAGCTTGATACAGCTCTTCTGTCCTCTTCTCTCGGCTACCTTCGGATGCCATGCTTTCTCCTGTTTAGCTTGAGAAGGTGTGGACAGGGCTTTTGGAGAACCCACATAACGTAGCCTTGTTCTGTCTTAGCGGAGTAACTTAAGGGAAGCCTTACCATGCCGTCGGCGGATTTCCCAACCGACTTTGGCAAAAAAAGGAGGAAGATGGAAGGGTTCGCTAGAAGCCTTACTTTTTGGGCTTTATTGCATCCTGTACCCATTCGGATAGACTGAAGCGTGGCTGGATAGGGTGTCCCAACTCTTTCAGGGAGTCAGGAATTGCCACACTATCGCAGTAACGCACAGCTTTTGCAAGAGGCGCAATTTTCTTCATGAAGGGGGCTCGTGCTTCCTTAACGGTTTTCTTGGCTTCGGCTAAGCTCTTCCTTCCCGTGAGAATCTCGGTTTTCAGGTCGTCGGAAGCGTTTTCTATGTATTCCTCGATTTTCGTGTTCACAGTCTTGACTAACTCTCTGACAGCTTTGGCTTGGTCTTTTGTGGCGGTTGCCATCTCTTGCTGAGTAAGTCTGCGACCTACATAGTAGCCCCATCTCTCGGCAACCAGCTCTACGAAAGCCTCTTGCAAGGCTTGTGTATCCACTACGGCGGGTACAGTATCTTGCTTAGTTTTTGGTGGCAAAACACTATTCTCCTTTTGTATATGGCATCGCCTATCCCATCGGTTTCCGCTAGGATTTCAGAAAGGCTTAGTCTCCCCGATGGCTGTTTCAGAAATAAGGGGGAGGTTGAGGTTTAGCTTTCGCTAACTTGACCTGATTCCTAAAGACGTTCCAGAACTGCGGAGATTTGACGGATTGTTTTATCATTAGAATATCTGCTGGGTTTCGTATCCTCACTATGTTGGCGAATTCCTCGAAGTCCTTTATCGGAGTTTCCGAAACGAATAGAGGCATCGCTAGCTTATGGGATTTTTCGGCGTGGTCGGAGATAAGTTCCTTAAGTAGCTTAACATCACTGGCAACCATTAGGAAGTTACAGCTTCGGCAAACCGCAAGATACAGCATTTTCCTCACAACTTGAAGCCATCGGTTTAGAGAAGCCATGATAAGCAAATGAGTTAGATTTTATAGGGTTTATTCTGCTTCACACGGTTTTTCCTGCCCTATCCTGTGCATGACTCCCCATTATATTGGGTGTCGGAGTCCGCCCACGTTTCGAACCGTGCAACCCATCGAAACGTGGAAGGTTGCGCTTATAATGAAATGCGCCCTTTCGGCGGTTCCATTACAGGCGTTTCCTTTAGTGTGCGCCGTTTTTACACAACGCACAAAAACGCCAAACGTGCCGTTTCATATAAACGTTTCGGTTAATTTACATTAATCGAATGCGAACAAACTAACTAGTTTGTTAACGATTTTAAAAAAATTTGAAAAAAAATTATGATAATGATTCCACTCTCTTAGGTCTTCCCACTCTCTTAGGCGGTATCTTAAGGATGCGTCGTCGGTACCTTCTCTTTCCTAGTCTCACAGCCTCTCCATACAATTCGTATTGAGGGTTTCCAGGCCAGAGATCCTCAGGTTCTTTACCTGGCACAACTCTGTAGAATTGTCTGGGTTTCCCGCCTTTAGGTCCCTTTCGCGGCAGCCCGATTGGTTCAATTAGTTCCAGCTGCTTGAGGATCCACCAGTATTTTGCGAAGGATGCATATGTAGGTGGCCTCTGTCCAAACTCTTCTATGAGGTATCTTGAGAACTCTTTCCAGACTCGATAGGCGTAGTCGCCTTTGGTGACGAGAAGCCTAGTCCTTATGAAACCCCATGTTGAAGGCAGGGTTGGAGTTCTAGGTTTAAGAGCTGCTACTTCCATTTTAGTCCCTTTTTCTTCAGGTATTCCTCTATGACCGAAAGTGCTTCTAGGTGCTTTTCTAAGAGTGCTTCAAAAGGGCTTTTCTTTTTGGGTTTCTCGCTTTTTGTGAGATATCGATTGAAAGCTTCCGCTTCGGCATCAGTGAACTCTTTAGGCTTCTCAATTTTATCCTTCATGGGTTCCATCAAGAACCCTCGTAATTTCCAAATTGCGCGCGACTAAACGCTACTAGGTGTTAAATACTTTTCATATTTCTCGTATAAAGCTCTCCATCCATCACGAGTCCGGCTGTGATACACTCTCTGTTGTTCAGGTAGCCGATGCCCCATCCAAAACTCAACCACATCTCTGTCCGCGCCTGCGTCCCCAAGGATAGTTCTAAAGGCTGCCCTAAGAGTGTGTGCCCGGCAGGGATTTTGACCGGTATATTCTCCAATAAACTTCTTAGCTAGTTTCTGAAAACGCTTCTCAACGGATCTTGCTGATATTGTAAATAACGGAGATTGAAGTCTGAGCTTTCTGCCCGTGAGATGCTGCCGAAGTAATGACACTCCCCAGTTTCCAATGAAACTCATGAAGGGTACATCTGTTTTTATCCGGGCAAGGTCAAAGCAGAGAGGAGTTATTCCATGCTCAAACTCGTATTTAATGTCCTCGTAGTTCAAGGCTAGAACGTCCGAGATGCTTAGCCCACTTTGGAATATTGTTACAGCTATGCTTTCATACTCAGGGTTTTCCATCATCCCGACAAATTCAGCTACCTTGTCTAGGGTCCATGGAAACTTACGACTCACAGGGATTGAGCTGGGAAGATCTACATACCGGGTGCTGAGTTTAATGTCGTAGTAGCCAGCAAACGATTGAACCGCGCTGACGTAGGCCCTAATGGTCTTTGGCGTGTATCCTGTTTTCTCGCAAAACCTTACGAACTCCTTGAAAACGTTTCTAGCAATTCTCTTTCTCTGACGTCGGGGAAGCGTCATATCTTCCTCAACAGCATTCAAAAAGTCTGACAGTGATTTTCCATAGCCTACCGACTGGTAGAAGGTTAAGAAGGTTTCTAAACCACGTTGGTAAACGTGTCTAGTGCCGGCGCCTAAGGCATCTAGGAACTCCTCAGTATCCTCGTCAAACATTTTCTAAGTTTCCACCCTTTTTGCTTCTATAATCCAATTTCTCCAAACCAAGAGGTGAAGTGGTTTATTATCATCTAATGAGGCAAGAACAGCATTCAAGGTTGTTTGTTTTCCTTCACATACTAGAGTAGGATCCACCAGCCAAGGTCCCTCATCGGAAAGCCCCACACCGTAGGATCCTCCCGCAGTCTTCTGTAGTTTACATTGGGGCATTAATAACCAAAACTTGGCTTTCCTACCATCCTTTACAAGAATGATCTCGCTGGTTTTTGCATCCAAAGAAACAATGAAAAAACCTCTAAGTTCCCGAACTTCAGCAAGTGGTAATTCAGTCACGGTGTTCCACTTTCCAATATTTGTAATCATCGATCCAACGAGTTTTTCCATCAGGCCCTTTAACCCTTTTTTTCCTTAGCTTCAAAATGATAACTTCTAAGTCTACCTTGGGAAGTGACAGATGATGACTTTCGCCGCTAGAAAGTGTCAAATATGCCCCCTTTCCTGGAATGATTTCAAGGTAATCCCCTTTTCTCAGATAGACTCTACCCATTTCCGTTATTCTCCATTCCTGTTAATTTAGAACATCCTCATCAAACATTTTCTATAGCTTCCTTAAAATCCGAAGAACATCTCTTACAGGAATTCCCATTTGATGGGTTGTAGTGTCAAGAATTCCAATGATTTCGTTATCTGCTTCGTGGATCCCAACTTCAAATCTTCCGTCCAGGCTTCTCCAAAGAGAATAAGGCGTGCCAGATAAGGGACCACGCCACCGTCGTACAAAATTCCATTTTGCTTTGACTTCAGCTACAAATTCAATTTCATTCATTTGTTTAACTCCCATTAATTAAGCGAGGGCTTTTTGCTTCTTTTTTCTAGCCGTTGTCTGCTTCTCGAGCATGAATAAGCGGTTTTGCACGTGTTCTCTGACTTCTTTCTGTAGTTCTTGAGTTTCCCGTATAACATCAATCAGTTTATCAAAGGCCTCTTTCTCCTTTGGTGTGCCGCACTGGTTTAGATAGCTCTGAACTGTAGTTATCAACTCGACAATTTGAGTTTCCAGTTGTAAGTCTCTTTCACCAAGCCGGTGTAGATTTATTGTCTTTTTTAGGAGTATTAGCGCGTCCGTCTCGATTTTCACTTGTTCTTTTAAAACTTTGAGGTCCTCTCGGAGTTCTAGGGTTCGCATAATTTGCGTGATTCTTTCTTTCGGTGTCCATTCTCTCTGCACTGCACATTCAGGACATACAGCTTCACCGGACTGAGGATTATAGTAAACCCATGCTCCAAAAGGTATAGGCTCTTTGCAACTTCCACAATTAGTATCTATCGGAGAACGCATCAGTTTAACTGTTCCCATTTCTTCAGACATCAACTTCTAACTCCTATTAACCGAAAGATGTTCCCCTCTCGGAATATGGAAAGATGTGCATTCAATATCCTTCCAAAGCTTTGAACGTCTTTGTAAATGAGCTAGATACCAAGGACCAAGTTCTTCAAGTGTTTTTGGCAAATAGAGGACTTTCCAAGCCTCAACCACATCATTGTTAGGTAGGAAATCCACATCTGGAGGAAAACCAGCCCTCCCGATGAAGATTTCACAAGCAAACTTATGTCGTAGATGACGCTCCATTTCTGTTAATTCTCCTTCTTGGCACAAAAAGGGACACCTATACAGTGGTACGCTTGGTGACATAACCGTTCAGAATATCCGTTGTTTAAGCGACAGAGTTCCATTTGAGCTATTAATTCTATCATTTGATTATGCATTGATTCCCTTTTCATCCCTCTAATGAAGGGTTTATCATGTAGCAATGCTTGAATAGTTCCCTTATATCCCGATTTTTGATAGAATCGTTTGAGGCTCATTTCGTTTTATCCACCTTCGACATAATCCATACTGGACAGTTAAAGGCTTGACAAGCTTTCTTAGTGTGCTTACAAGTTACCGGACCACCCCCTTCAGGACACGTTTTAGATTCGCAGTAGAAAAATTCTATAAGCTCTATGACCGCTGGGTCGTGACCAGAATAGTAACTGCGACATTCTTGCCAATCGAAGTTTGGATCCAATATTGTGAGCAGGTGTGAAACTGCCATCATAGTTCTCTGTAAATCTCCAAGGCTCTCCTTGAAGACGTAAATTCCGCCTGGACAGAAAATGCAGTGATTTAGGTCATTCGTGTGGACGGTCTCTTTATACTTATATTCAAAGGGTTCCTTCCGCTTTCCATAACAGTCAAAACTCCCACCACGATCGAAGTAATTGTCCTCACCCATACACCAATATAGTGGCGTGCAGTCATGATCTGGACAGAGCCGTGGATATCGCAAATCTTTTGGGCTACTCATTTGTTTTAGCCACCTTAAGTGAATTAGACTGTTCTTCTTCACTGATAGTCTTCAGCACTTTATCTAGGAACTGCCACGCATAGAAAAGTGGGCAGCCTTTATTGCAGTTCATGAAGGGTTCTTCGTCGTCACTCTTGCAGCCGATTCCCTGGCAGTGTTGGTCTATAAGTTCAAGCAGCTCTTCGACTCTCTTTTCTGTAGCATCAACGAAGTCCAAATATTCCTTTAAAATATGTTTAGGTGTGGTCATTTCGTTTTACCCCTGTTAAGCGAGGGCTTTGAGATAAAGCCTAACCCTCTCAAAGCTTCCAAACTGATAGGTATTGTCACATAGACTTTACTATCATGGAAACCATGGAAAACAAAGGGTTGTTTAACCTTGAATCTTCTCGAGTATCCCTTGAAGGTTATTTCAGCAGTATCTCCCTCGTGGTATAATATTACAGTTGATAAGATAGCAGCCCATATGAGTTCAGTTTCTTGTCTTTTGGTAATGCCCTTTTTGATGTCTATGGTTCCTAAGTCTTTATTTCCGATTTTGAGATGAATTTTCTCTATCACTTTATCACCTTAATCGAAAGTTTTTCCTTATCTGCACCTGCTTTTAAAAGCCCCTCATAGATTTGCCTAGCAAAGTCTCCTTTGTAGGAAACTTTAATATTCCCACTTTCAATGGCGGACAGAATTTCTTCAATATTCTGCTGTACGACATCAATGAAGTGGGCTTCTCCTTTACTAGCTCTTTCTCGCACACCACATGCTTCTTCAGATCCGTCTGGAAAAGTAACCTTAATGAGGCCTACAAAACGGTTTTTACCCAGCTATACCATGCCTCCCAGGTTCAAGCTCATCTAAGGGAGAGAAGATCTCTCGAGGAACATCCTTCAATTTTTCGACTGGATGATACTTGGGTTCTAGGGTAATAGCTCAAGTATTCTACAGAGTTTATCGAAGAATGGCTCTTCAAATTTACGATACCAAACAACGTTGCCTTTATCATCAACTAATTTTAGATGTTTCCCCTCTTCCAAATAATCCACTCCACTCCATAGTAAAGTTGGGATTTTTTTATAAAAGGTTTCCGTTAGACAATTTTAACCGAAGAAGGAAGAGTCATTCGTTCAGAGAAAGTTGTGTAGTGTTTCACCCCTCTGATTCGCTTGAAACGCTCGTAACAAACACGACAGATTTCTTTATCTTGATATTCTAATGGAACATATCTCTTCCATTCCTCATCCGAAACTGCCCATTCATCCCAACCACGACGCCCACAGACGGCGCATGGTGTCATCTTAAGCCACTCCTCTTGACTCATCCACTCAGGCTTAACAAGCCACCCTTCAGGTGGGGTTTGAACTCCGCGATAGAACTCCCGTGGGAAATAGTTTGCTATTGCGTCTGTTAACCTATCGAGTTGTTGTCGAGGAGGTGCATATGGGTCTTGACTTTCAAACCAGAATATCAAAGCATTTATCATGTCAAGCGATTCAGTCATTACGGCTTTTCTCTTTGGATCCATGGGCATTTTAGTGGTTTCTTCTCGCAACCTCTGAAGGTTACTGAGGTATTGGTCTCTTTGGACTTTGTAAGAGGTGTCCTGTAACTGCTCTCTTATTTCTTCCCAATCGCCCTCCTGTAGCCAACTCAATGGTGGTCTTACACAGTATACGGATAATTTTTCCCATTTCTCGCCAATGTATCCATAGTGAGGATAGGCGTGAGTCATTTCTCTATAGATGTCGCCGGCATGTGAAATTATGGTATCAATGATTTTGGCTTTTTCATGGGGGAACTTGTGTTCTATTAAGCTGTCTTGTATGTCGAACAACGGCTTGAGTCTAAGCGTCTCAGGGAAGGCTTCTGGCCACCCTTTTATTTCCGCTGGAAAAATCTTAACCCACTGACCCATTTTGTATTCCCACACTTCGTCAAGAATAGAAGCTAACTCTGCCTCAGTCATTCTAAGTTTCTTCGACAGCTTAACAGATGCTTCAGTAGTGTCCTTCGCGATCACATCATAAGAGTCAGGACCCCAGAGAGTTCTAATAACAAATCTATATTTTGTTCCCTCTGGAAAGACTTGTTCCCTTAGCAAGCTAATGTTACGCCGAACCTTGGCAAATGTTATCGTCTCACGGTGACGTTCCGTGGGCTCGTAACCCGGGCAGGTTTCATACTCTCTTGGAGCATCGCAGAACTTGTGATATTTTCTGCACCAGGTAATCCGTCGAGCTCTCCACTTACATCGAGGCTTAGCCATCATTTTGACTCACTTTCACTACCAAGGAAGCCCATGTTTTTAAACACGGGAGGAATTGGAGAAACCTTATTTAAGTAAAATTTGGTATATTTGATTTTGGTTTCAGGATGGAAGTCGTTAAGTCTGTAGCATTGAATTTGTTGGAGCCGACGAAAGTTATAAAGGTGGCTCAGTCAGGAAGGGTGCCAGGCTCATAGGTTGCGGTGACAATTTGCACCGCAGTTGAGAAACCTTGGAGGTCGCCCCTCGCTACCAGAAAGGACTTCTAATTCAAATAATAAATAGGGGACACCATAAATCATAAAGTTGGAGATTCTTTCCGCATGCAGGGTCCTATTAGGAGTTGGCTTAAAGACCGTGAAATCTGCATGGATATTCTAAAGAAATTGAGAGAAACAAAACAAGTCTACATCGTGGATCATGATGTACCTATCAGCATTTCAAAACACTTGTTCGCTTTATTAGACGAGAAAAGAAAAGAAGAAGCACGGAAAAGGGGTATACCCGAAGAACAGTTTGAGTGGGAAGACCTCCTCGGTATGCTTGTTGGCCTTGTGACAAGTTGATATTGAAGAAGATAGGGGAGTGAGACAAAAATGGCTGAAGAGGAACTAGCAACTTTTATCGACTCTTTTCTTAGCGAATTATCTAGAAAGTATGGAGTATCAACACCGGGCTGGGGATTTTCAGCTATGCCCATTCCAACAGGCTTACGAGCTGCCAAATACGTGCCTCCAACCTCGCTAATCCTGGTGAATCGAAACCTCATATATTATTATCGAGTAAACCGCGTCCTAACGGAGGACATCGTCAAATTCGTTCTCGCCCACGAATTTTACCATCACACAGTCATGGGTGGCCTCAGCGGAATGCCCCTGGCAAAGCTCTTAGCAAGGCTTGAAAAGCGAGAGCACCAAACAAAGGCGGACCAATTCGCTGAAGCGGAAACTGGGATCCCCGCACATATGATATCGACTCATGTATTCGCACTTAGAATATTGGCTGGAGAGATATGACTCACTTTGAGATGTTTAAGGCTGATTTTTCGAGTTGGGCTGATAGGTTGCTTGAGAACTGGGCTAGAGAAAAAGGGGTATCTAAACCGCCTCTTCACATCGTTCCAGAGGAAAAGCTCGACCCTTGGGAGGTTGGCTTCGTCTACGTGCTTCCAAGATGGAGGCATTCTGGAATTCTGGGTTCGGCCATAATTTGTCCAGAACGGTATTTGAGAGATTTGTATGATGGTGCTATTAGAAGAGACAAGATGAAAGAGTTGTGGAATATTTTGGAGTGGAAGCTTGGACATGAGATGGGTCATTATTTACAGTATGTGAAGACATATAGAGTAACTTTGCCTAGATCGCCTCTCGTAAGGGAGACGCTTAGAAAGGCGGAAATTCGGGCCTCATTAAGAGCTTTTCGATTGGTAGGAAAGACCAAGCAACAACACACGCGAGACTTTCTGAGCGTTACCGGGTTCTGATGAGGAGGAGTGTTGCCCAGGTCTTGGGCGTTGCGACGTACATGTCTATCTGTGCTCCCTTGTAGAGCACTCTCTTCAGCTTCGGCCCGTCCAACACTAGCTTTCCCAGCTTTTGTAGCGTCGCGTTTAGACCGAACCAGTCGCGGACGATCATGACTAAGTCAACGTCCTTAACTTCAGGCTTCTTTCTCCTCACGCTTCCAGCAACCTGAATCCTCTCGCAGAAGGGTCTTATCTCCTCAATAAAGCTCTGAGCGAGCCTTTCAGCCTCTTCGAGTTTCATTCCTCTCACCAAGGATTTTGATTCTTGGATAGGCTTCCCTGTAGATCTCTCTCTGAAGCTGAACTGGAGGTATATTGTACGCCACTTTTACCTTTCCAAGCGAGTGCCCAGTCCACCATTCAACTAGGGTGTCGCTTATGCCAGCGGCGTCAAGTTCTCCTTTTTTGTAAAGAACTCCGGCTACTGCCATCTTGACGTAGGTTGTGAAGAACTTGCGGAGGATGTGGGTGCCCCCTACTATGCCTGCTTTCTTCACGTCTTCGCGAATCGTCTTTTCAGCCAAGTCAAATATGCGAGGGCTGCTGAAGTCCACGTACTCGTTCAGCATGGTACCCGCGTCTTCTCCGAAGAAGCTGTCGAAGTAGAAGCCCATAGTCTTCTTCCTTACGATGTAGAGGTGAATCGGACAAACGCCCTTTTTCAACTGTTCTTTGACGGTTCCGTAAACTGGACTCTCATAATCCAGCCTAACCTTGGTCAGGTCTCCGATACCCATCCCGCAGTCCTTCTGACAGCAAATCCAGGTAGCCACTCGCAAAGGTGCAGCTTCAACGATGTTCCTAAGCTCTTCGGGGCTAGGCAACCTATAACGCTTCTGAGGCAGACCGGAGGGGACGATCACGCCGACTAACGGCACGTAGTTGTCGCTGTAAAAGGCTTTGACTGCGCCTATAGCCGTGGCGATCGTGTTAGACGAAGCACCTCCCTCCCCAAGCAAGTTAATGAACTTGGTTGCCAGTTCCTCGTGTTGCCGACGAACGAAATCGTCGTCGCTCTTCAAGTGGCGTTTGCGCTCCAAAATCAGCGTGTCAGGGTCCTTGCCAGCCACGCGCTCGCAAAACATCCGAACGTAGTATGAGAAGACCCGCAGGGTGCTGGTTGGCTCCTCGTCGATGTCGCGACCCTTGGCTCTGGCCTTCGCCCTCAACCGATCCAACATCCTTCGGATGGAGGCATAATCTTCTATTCTCCTACGTAGTTCCATCATTTAGCCTCCGCTACCTCTTTGCGAACCTTTCTTTGAAGGGGCTAAGTTGGCTAAACGTGATGTAATGGTGGTCGTGAAAAACCCCGTCGTCCACTATGGGGAGTATCGTCGTCCCTCGCTTAACCGGAATCGACTCCTTCGCAAAGCGCTCGTAGGTGATGGTGCCAACTCCGTAGATGGTGCGTGATGGGAAGTGGTACCAGCAGAACAGGAATTCCGAACCTGGCTTTGCCGCTTGGAAATCGTGAACCCGCCCCCTGTACTCTGGCTCCGGAAAAAATTTTGAGGTCTGTGTTTTTACGTCGATCGGAACCCCGTCAACGTACACGTCTACTGGGGAAAGTATCGATGTGGGTCGTTCTACTCTATGTCCCAATAGTGCTATGGTCTCTATCGCAACCTGCTCACAAAGCCACCCACCTATCCACTGCAAAGTCTTCTCGGGAATGCCCCTCATGTCCGGCGCTTTGTTCATCTGTTCCCTTGCCATAGATATTTCCTGCTCACCTACTCTACGAATTAGCCAACCGTATCTATTCCAAGCGATTTGCTCTAACATTTTCTACTACCGAAGAACCATCGGGGACTCGCGGATCTCCGTTAAGACGAATTCATGGTCTTGTAGAGTTTTGCACGTCCTGTCTAGGTCTTCTTTCTGAACGACGGTTTCTTCGAAAGATATGAAGGCCGTTCTGAGCCAAACTTTCGCATTTAACCCCCACTTATTCTCGCTGATCTCATCAACCTCGTAGAACTTGAACGGCGTTGAAATCGAGTCGCTTACTTCTAGGAACTTCCCCAACTCCTTAATCACGAACTCTTTCAAATTTCTCTTTCACCTCCCTTTGCTTCATTTCTCAATTCTAGGAGTCTGCAGTCGACTTCCAAACCGCAACCTCCACATTTATCAACTACTCTGATTGACAGTTTCTGTCACCTCTCCTTTAGTCTCTTTAGGGCTTGCGTATGCCTGTCGAAAAACCGTCTGTTGACTCTAACCAGTTTTTCTATGGGCTCTAAGTCGCTGGTGATGATGTGGCTGTCAAAGAAGTCTCTAATCGACTCTAGGAAGTCGTCACGAATCTTGAACATCTGTTCACGTTGCTTATCGCTCAGTTCTTGCTTCATTTTTCTTTATCTCCTAAAGGTCGAGTTTGTAACGAACGGGTTCCCATAATAATATCTTGTTTGAATTTAAAAAAATTTCCGTTAAAGCGGATTAACGAGCCTCTATTAATGAATTAGACTAAGACTGTCAGTTCGACTGTCGAACTGTTTTACTAGAGAATCTCTAAGACGTTGGGGTTAAGCCACTTAAGGTATCCGTTCCTCGCCAGGAACTTCATCCACTTCATAACAGTGCGGGGATCCGAACCCCTCTCATCTTCTATGGCCTTGATCAGGTCCCTTTTGCCGCATTGGTTGTAGAAGCCAGCCCCTCTTAACCGGTTAATGATGGCGTTTGCAACTATGTGGCTTCTGGGGATTGACGGGTTGATTTTGTGTGTAGTTTGTGTGAGGGTGGACTCGTGCTCCTTGATCCAATGGGCTATGGCGTGTTGAACTTCAGCACTCAAAACACCATGTATGCTCTCATATTTTTGCTTGACTAAGGACATAAGAGACTCGTAAACTCCCTCATCTATGTAAACCGTCATCATCTTTTTGCCTTCAGGAACCTTGGGCATGCTCTCACCAACATAAAATACTGGTATTCTTTGCAGAATACTGGTAACAGTACCAGTATACTGGTGATAAATAATAATATAATAATAGGTTCACAAGAAATACCAGTATTCTATGTGAGTTTTTCAAGGAAAAGAAGCTTGATTCGGACCTCTTTTGATGCTTCCCTAGGGAAATATACGTCGCAAAGCCCACAAACACACAAACTACACACAAAGTCTCAGTAGATAATAGAGCATAGTCAATATCCGAATTAGTGAGCTTCATCGCTGGTCGCGACCTGAAAACAGGTTATGCTCAGCTCACAATTTAAAATTTAGTCTCCAGAAATTTATCTCTACCTATCTAAATTTTTTACAGGTATGAAATTTTACAGGTGTAAAAAGGGTTAAACGAATAGGGTTAGCAAATGTTAAATAAGTTGAGGTGATGATTTACAACTTCCTTTTAACAGGTGTAAAAGATGTGGTTGGTGGACTGGGATATTCCATCAGAGAAACGAGTTCTGTTCTACTACCACCTCGGCAAGATTAAGAAGAAGTATGGGTTGTATGGTGTCATGAGCTCTCAAAGTGTTATGCTGGTCGATGACGAATCTATTGCTCGAGAGGTCTATGAGCTTGCAAACCGGTATGGCCAAGCAAACCTCTATCGCGTCGAAAAGGTAGCCTAGAAGCTGGGCAAAGCTACAACCCTCTATATCGCGGTTTTGGATGCAGGACATCGCGGTATTGCCGGATTTCTTCAAGGAACTTCTGCGCCCTCGCTTCTTTTCTTCTTGCTCGAGTTTTGTAGGTGGAGATGGCCTGTCTGGAGATGTGTAAGCGTAGCGCAACCACCTCGGGTTGGGCGTTTTTGAGCATTTCTAGGACTTCTTTTTCTCTATGGCTAAGCTTACACATTTTTGGAAAGAACCCTCGTAGTATTGTTTATAGTTACACTTAATTATGTGTTGCACGAGTTCCTTAAAACACTTTCATGTTAGGCTCAAGTCGCTTTCACGTTTATGTAACCACGCAACTTTTAACTTCTTACTCTAACATAAATAAATTAAAAAGTAGGCGAAGCTTTCTCGCCTTCCTTTTCTTTCTCTTGCTCGGGCTTCTTTTCGTATGTGCAAGCTATTAAGGGAGTTAGTCCTTGCCAAGCTACGTGTTTAAAGAAGCCACATTTTATGCAGTCTTTTCTAACGTCGACCTCATGGCCTGAGCGAGGACAGGGCACCAACAATTTTCCAGCAAGCAAAGCCATTATTTTATCTTCTCCTCTATGGTTTCGGGTACCCTTTGTGGCTGCCAGCGCCCTTTTCTAAAGACAATATCACCATCCTCAAGAACCCATGCCACGTAGTCTCCCGGCTCAACCTTTAACAAGTTGCGAAGTTTCACTGGTAAGTAGACGTCGGCGTTAGGTTGAACTTTTGATAGACCAATCAGGTTTCCTTTGGTAGTCCAGTAATTCATGTACGTCGCCTCTTTTTCCGTGTCCAGATAGCCCATGCTAAGGCGATAGCCCAAGCTACACCGTAGAGAATACAGGCTATGCCGATTCCAAGCAATACTCTCTCAATCATGTACGTCGCCTCTCAATTTTCTTGACGTATGGCGGGTTACCTTCTATTTGAAGCCGTTCTGAGATGAGTCTTCGTCCCCTACCTTTACTTGGCTCACTTACTTTCTTAACCGCTACAGAACTCAACTTCATTACCTCTTCTCTAAAAAAGTGGGGGTTGAGGACGATGGTTTGAGGATATCATTCCCCTTCCTCGCCCTCTTCTTCCTCTTCTCCTTCAGGTTCCTCTTCTTCTTCCAAATTTATCAGGTCTCCTTCTGGGGGACAGGATGAGAGGCTGAGGCTCTAGGCCATATCCTTTGGGAGGATATCCATTAAGGTTTTTGGCTGTACCTCTGCCCTGACTCCTCACGGAAGCCGGCAACCTCACGTCAAGTCCTTTCCAGGGATCCTTTTCTTCTGCTTCCCAAAGCTCTGCTTTCAACAGGTCTCTAATAGCTTCACGCATCGCTTGAGCCCGGTTTGCATACATCTTTTTCTCGTGAACCAGCCGGTCTAGCCCCTTAATGTGAGATTCAGGAAGGAGAAGTGTAATCAACTTCATTTATTTAGTCTCCTATTCTCAATTTCAAGTTCCCTCTCAATCTTTTCCCATTTGCTCCATTCGACTTCAACGATGACTTTCTTAGCGGAAAACATTAGACGTTCAACGAATTTGTCAGCATGGCGAAGGAAATCGCTCCACTCATTTGTTTTACCTTTATCGACTTTTTTGAGAAACTTACTATGCTCTCTTCTGCCAATTTCAAGCAATAAACGAAGAGCAGCTAAGCCTTCCTCTCCAAGGGTTACATGGTCTTTTTCTCGATGAGCAACATTAAGAACGATCATCAGTTTTCCCTCTTTCTTCATGTCACTCACCTTCTCTAATCAGACCTTTACTACTAGCATCCTCAGCAGGGATTCGAACCCGGTAATCCCATCTTCCTCCCGCCCTGACTTTTTCAAAATAACCCCATGCTACAAACTTAACGCAAACTGGAGGTAAATTTCCAGGGAATTCTTTCGTTCCAAACCTTGCTTCCAGAATTTTGTTTAGTTGTCCAGTTGTGAAGGCTTTTTCTGGTAGCTTTCCCTCAGCGTAAACAATGGCAATTCTTCCGTCAAGTGACTCCTGAGTCAATTCTAAAGGAGGTGTTTGCTTCTTAATGAGAAGAGTTGGCTGCTGAGCTGTAACAGTGAGCTCAGAAGGTACATCTGGCATAGATACACCAACGGTAGGGCTAAGCTCCTTAATCTTTTGTTCAACCAATGCTTCTATTTTCTTGTCGTCAATTGGTGCCCCCGAAATTTGAACCCGGGATATCTCTTGTTCCACGATGTCCTTGACAATCTCCTTGGCAATCTCTCTGTACAAATCTAACAGAGGCCCTAACAAACCTTCTTGCTTTTTAACGACGTCAGTTAGGGCTTGATTTTGTCTACTTAGGTCCTCAATTCTTGTATGCAGGTTCGGAAGGTTTTCAATGTCAGTTTTATGCTTTAAATAGAATTCTTCTAGATGTTTGTAGTGGGCTTTGATCTTGCTCAATAGGTTTTCAGCTTCTTCGCGTTTTCTCTGTTCCTCTAGCGCTATTGCTTGCAGACGTTCTATTTCTTTAATTTCTCGTTTAGCCACATCTGTTATGAATAGACGTTTTAACATGGACTTGTATCGAATGGGTTTACCATCGCCGATTATCGCTGTCGCATGGAAAACTTGATTCACTTTTTGAACTAAATTAGCGACGCTATTTGTGGAAGTTGTAAGGAAAGCGGCAAGCTGCTCGCGAGTTAGACCTGGTTCCCTTTCGATTTTCACCAGTAAATCTCGGGCTTTATCGGGTAATTCCAGCATTCGTGACTTGACAATAGGATGCTCTAAAACGTCTGTTATAGGTGCTGCGGGCTGAAGGGCTTGTGACCGAGATAACTTTTCGATGTGATCTTGGAGCTCGTCAATTCTGACCTTGTATTTCCGTTCAGCTTTCTCGTTGGCAGTTTTAAGAATAGATTCTATTCTAGTTTTATACTTGTTTTCAAGTTCGTTTCTGATTTTAGCTTCAATTTCAGTAGTGGAAACAACCGTGGGCTTAATCTTTTCAATAACCTCCGGTAGAGATTTTTGTAGACTTTCGATAACCCCTCGTAATTCCTTAGGTGAAGGAGGAATCACTTCCGGTGTGTAGCCTAGATGTGTTGTTTTTACTTGACCAACCTTAACAAAAGTTGTCTCTTTCACCCAATCCCCTGTAAAACAGAACTCACCTTTTCCGAGAGTTGGTAGTTTATCTATAGTTTCATGTGGGATTCGAGCATATTTTTCAAGGACTTCCAAGTCGCCTGGCCAATCAATTCTGCCTAAGGCTTTGTTTGTACATTGAGAGATAATGCCTTTTGAAACCCATGCTGGACGATGGGCAACAACCAAGATTCCGATGCCTCTTTTCCCGCCTTTCTTGGTGATGTTACGGAGGATCTCGAGGCAGGTTGTTGTGGCTATTCCCTTCTCAGGTCCAAACTCTTCAGCTTCTTCCACTACGATTAAGTAGGGTTGCCTAAGCGTTGTTTCTAGGAAGAAGAATCTCCGGAGAAAGCGGTTTACGTATTCTTTGCTGAGTTCTACTTCGATCATGGATAGGTCGATTATTACTGAGATTTTGGATTCAAGGGTTTTTTCAGCCATGAACTCGGCGGTTTCCAATTGTAATGGAACATCTTTGCCAATGATTAAGAAGGGGTATTTCTCACGGAGGCTTGAATATTCGCCTTCAGGATCAATAATGATTATTCCAGCGTGACCAAAACAGTCTTCCACCGTTTTACGGGATGCCCAGCTTTTTCCCCAACGAGTAATTGAACTCATGAATGTTCGACCGGTAATAACGCTGGCTATATCCAATGAAAATGTCTGTTGCGTTTCTAGGACGTGACCTATTTCGAAACTCATGTTGAATCCCCTGTTTTCTCTTTAACAATCATTTCGGCTTTTTCTGTGGCAACATTTATGGCGTTTAAAACGAGGGCTTGGATCTCTCCGCGTTCTGTTTCCGATAAGGCTTCAAGTTCGTAAGGCTTCATCTTCGTAACTTTCTGAATAATCGGTGATTGGTCCATGAATTTTAGGGTTAAAGCAAATCGTATGTCTTGCTTGCGTTTAATTCTTTCAATCTCTTCTTTTTTCATGTTTCAACCTCAGATTTACCGCGATCATGATGGTTGCGGTAATATTCTCTCCAATTTTCCTTTTGTTTATTCTTATCTTTATAAGGCATCTTGAAATACCTCATCTTTCTCTGTTAAAAAAGTCTGTAATCTTTCCCATGCTTTGAGAAAATTCCTGCCTTTCTGCGTCGTATGATACTGGTTCCCAAGTACTTCTTCGATGAGTTTGAAGCGTACGGCCATGTTTAGCCAACGTTCAAAAATTGTGTGTGTAGCCCTAATTTCATGAAGAATGTTAGTTTTTCCTATTGGCTCTCGACAACTCTTAACTATTTCCGCTATCAAGTCGTATGAATTTCTATATGTAGGAGGACCGCTGTCTTTAACAACTCTAATATGAAAACCTTCGAGTATTCCTTCTCTCAACTCTGATGCTGCCAATATCAGAGTTGGCTCCTCTTTATCATCTGTGAAACCGAGGATAGTTACATTAGTCATATTGCTTAGTTGCTCAAATTGGTTGGAGCTAAACCAGAGAGTTTTTCCATAAATTTTTTTTGCTTCGTAACCTTTCCCGTCACTCGTAAGGAAATCAGGATTCCTTCTGGCTTGGTAAATTATATCTGTTTCTGAGAGCCCCTTCTTCTGTAACCAGTTATAGGCTTTTGTTTCAACTTTGTTCATTTTAGCCATTATCTCACCTTATACAGGTTACTACCTGTTAGAACATAGGGTAACTATATATAATAGTTTTGGCTTTATTCATAAGGGAGAGAAAGAGAAAATGGTTTCAAAGAAGCTGGTTATACCTCTCTGCCTTATTTTGCTTTGTCCACTGATAACCTTAGCATGGACGAACAATTCAAAAGTTTCAGCATCCATGATGCCCCTATTACCAGATGAACTTTTTAAAGAGTCCAATTCTACCGATGAAACTGTAGGCACAACTGGTATATCCGATGAAATTGTTAAAGCCGAAGGCGCAAATCCTGTGTATGTATTGGTCTTCGGGGATGAGGAAGAGAGAGACGTGTCTTATATATCCAAGTTTGGTTGGTTGATGAGTTGGAAAAATTATGCTGCTTCAAATAGAACGTGGAGACAAAGCATTAGCGAGGGACTTTGGCATAGATTTGCGAATCCTTGACTTTCTAGGATGGGATAGCGATGACAATAAAGATACATTAAGCGACCTCATTGTTGATTTGAAGGAAAAGACAAAACATTACATTGACACGTTATACATTGGCAAATACTGGTGGGGCTATGTTGATGCAATCATCGGGATAACAACTCAGCATGTCACTGATTCGGCTGGGCGTGCATACCTGGGAGGAAAATTTGCTATAATAAAATGGCAAACTTCCTTCTTCTTCGACCTTTCCTGGGCTGACGACAATATAGTCCAGCATGAGGTCAGTCATTGGTTTAAGGCTGAAGACCACAAAGACGGTTGTTGCGCTATGGCTACAGGACATGAGCACTTTCAATCAATAATCTCAGAAGATGGATACTATTGGTTGGTTTGCGAAAATATTGTCTGTGGTTACACTAGCGATAGTTGGTGTACAACTTGCTATAATACAGTATGGGCTAACAGAGGAAAATTCAATTCTACTGGTGGAGACAGACTGGTCTCAAGTGGACGCGGTGGCGTGGAGATTCCGATTGATATGGAGAGTTTGAATATGCCGCCACTTCGCTTATATGTGTTGCCAACGCTGATCTTTGCAATCTTGCTGGGCCGAAGCGTTTGTAGAGAGAGGCGCTAAAGTTTACATAGGCTGGAGACAATCGGTATTAGCCGATCACACAGATCAAGCAACTGAACTTTTACTTAAACACCTAATCACAGAAAGAAAAATAATAAACCAATCCGTGACAGAAACAATGACGGAAATGGGTCCATATCCAGTACTGGCATACTACCCTCCTGAAGCACGTGGATACTTTGAAGACGGATGGTGCGATGCATGCCTAGAATTGATGCAAGAAGCAGCCAGTGACTGCGAGTTTGGAGATGTTGCCGTCAGGATTGGCTGGTTAACGATGCTGGTGATTTTCATAGGTATAGTAGCTACAGCAGTTCTGATAATTGAAGTGGCAATTCTTATAAAAAGGAAACTCAAAAGCAAGTCCAAGGTCTTTTTCAGCAACCGCACGCCCGCTAAACAATTCTCGGCGTTAATTTTGGGAAACGTTTGCTCCAAGGCAGATAGGCGCCTAGAATAGCCTTAGCCATTTGAACGTGATGAGTGTCTCCGCCCCAAGGTGGAGGAGGCGCTTCATAAATGATTTCAAGTTGTGTCCAAAGGCTACCCCATTCTAGTGTTCGTATGTAAGCAGGGCTGTCGTTGTCTCCTTCTTCGTGTAGGGCTAAACTGAAACGGTTGACAGCAGACTTTGCGGCTAGAATGTCGTCGCAGACGGTTCCGCCCAGAGTTAGCCAATACCAGCCTATTGGACCCCTGAGACTTGGGTCATCGTTTAAGTATAGGTTGCCGCTGGCACATCTGCCGTATAGTGTTGCGCCGTTGTCTGGTTGGGGGTCGGTTTGACCGTTTGTGTCATATGCGTGAACGTCAGTGAGGTGTGACGCACCTCCAATCGCATCTAGATAAAGGTGTAGTCTAACCTGTGTTATAGCGGTAACGTTTGCGGGTAAACTGTTTAGAGGGTAGCGGGCATAACTGCGGATACGTCGGTCCTCAGTTAGGTTTCCTTGTTTATCATAGCTCCGGTATCCCCCTACAAGCATGATGTAAGCGGTATCATTTTTAGTGTAGGTTCCAGCGAGAGCATTATAGTCAATGTCGCCATCGTAATTCGTGTCTATTAGAACCGTTGGCATTATCTATTCGCCTAAGTATTTCTTTATATCTAAAAGGCATAGAACTATTCCAGTTTCAGGTCTCCTTGAGCCTTCACGCATAACCCAGTAATCTTTAAACAAGTCAAGTATCAAGCGGCTTGGCATTGTTTCTGCGTAAGGGAACTCAAACTTTTCAAGTCCATACTTCTCAGCCCCATATTTAATTGCGTAGTCTATCACTTGAGTAGCGTAGGTTACATTCATGTTCTCAAAATCTTCATAAGAATAGACAAGCCAAGGGTCAGTCCAGATTTTCGGTTCTTTAGGGTTGGTTACGCCTCTAACTCGAACTCCTAAAACTGCACGAACTTTCTTGTTTTCATCTTCAGCTATAAATATATGGAGGTCTGGATTTCTCCTCTTCAGTTCCTTTAGGGTAGCCTTACACCAAACTATTGGCGGTTTATCAGGTCTTTTATCCTCTTCTAAGAATTCACAGATTTTTCTTAGATGTCTTTCGTCCGTCACCTCAACGCTCATATTACTCCCTCCTTCTCAGCCCGTCGGGACAAAGAGAAGCTCTAATTCTTGATGAAGAATAGATTTTTCCTTCAGCATCCCTTAAGACAGGTATAAGAATTAGGGGGAGTTCTCGAAGCCTTCTCTTCACTCTAGCTTCATTAACTGCGTTCACTCTTTTCTGTAGGTTTGGGTCGTAACTTCCAACTCCGAAGGCAACTGTATCAATCGAGGGGTCTAGAGCTACTTTAGCGTCTTCGGGTTTCTCCACTGGCTCCGAAATCTCAGCGTTAATGTTGCTTTCTTGTAGGAACTCTTCTACATTCCTCCTTCTTGTTTCGTAAGGCTCTATTAGGTCGGCGTATGCTTTCTCTGGAGGTGTCGCTAGTATGACGATGGTTAGTTTTTCACCTAGCTCAGCAACCTTCCTTAAATAGTGTTTATGTCCCTCGTGGAAGTGGTCAAACGTTCCCATAGCCACTATATGCTTGAACAAGATTCTTCAACCTCCTCTCGAAAACGTTATAGCCAATATAAGCTCCAATAGCTCCCTCAGCAACCACAACTGGAAGCAGAAACATCGCCATTTTCATATAGAATAAACCAACTTCAGGCATGAAAAGCAGATAGTTCACGGCGTTAGAAATGAATAAGATGGCAGAGAATAAGGCGCTCCAAGCCATGCACCACCTTGAAAGTGAAAATCTTCTGTAGCCCCAGTTGAAAATCACATCGCCTAACCAGCATGTAATCAGGAATGTGCCTATTTTCGGAGCGAAAAAGGGTGCACCCAGAATCGGAGTTGGAAGACTCAGCAAAGCGAATATAGCACCAGAACCGAAAAATCTCCACCTTCTCCCATTAAAACTCAAAGCAGTAATTGTGTAAATAATTGCATACAAGGTTAAGCTTGTGAACAAACCAAGCCTTAAGGCGGGCGCCACCAGATTCACAGTTTGAGAGAAGACAGTGGAAACTAAAAGTAAAACAGGATACATTATCATCAAAGCTAACTCTCTCGCCTTCATAGTCATCACTAGCCCATACGATATGTCAGAAGAATTATATATTGGGTTGTGAAGCGGACGCTTGCGGCGGCGCTGAGGACTATCGTGCATTTGAATCCATATGTCTGAGCGGCTGTGATTAGGGTTGAGGCGTCGGCGCATAGAGCCATCCCAGTTGTGGCTCCGTCAGCGGCTGGGAATCCCATACAGTCGGTTAGGGTTGAAATTAGGGTTGACCATGTTCCGCCAGAGACTCTTCCAGAAACCGACACGTCTATTTTCTGGGCGTTGGCTGTGTTGTTCATGGCTGTTATGAAGACCGCCAGCATAGCACGGACGATTGTGGCTCCAGTTGGAAGGCTGACTATGATTTCCCTTTCTGTGGTGTCTGTTGCCGTTGTAACCGCTATGGCATCAACTCCCACACCGCTTGGAAACTTGATTATGGCTTGGAGATTGTCAACGTCAGTTTTCACCAGCCCAACATCATCATGTATATCGTCTAAGCCTTTTGTTCTAGTTATCAAGTTGGCGACAGAATTATCGAGATTGGGTAGGTAGTCCCAGATTCCCTTGTTTGTTGGTGGCGTAATGTTTCCTGTTCCATGAACTAAGTGTAGTTTCTGTGCCACTTCAGTTGGAACTCTTGTCAGAAGCGTATCTAAGTCCGTGTTTAATGCGGAAAGACCATACGTAGCATTCTTCAGTAAAGATTCAACTTCATCGACGTATCCTAAGATACTGGCTATGTCGGCTCCTGCAAACCTTGTGGCGTCATTCAGAATGGCGTCTCTTATAATGTTTAATGGGTCGCTTTGCAGAGCCACTCTGAGGTTGCTGAGGTCAACCGCTGAAGCTGGATTAGTGAAAGGAAAAGCATGTGCCGTAAGAGTTCTAGTCGCGTAAGCCCAGACATCGGCAGCGGTAAGAGGGTCTGATATGACTATTTTTACGGGTTAGGTTGTGACTAACTTTCCGTCAGGGTCTACCATAACCGCTACATACTCGCCGGTGGCTGTCTTTCCCCAGATGAGAAGGCCTTTAGTAGCTTCAAACTTCTCTTTTATGTCCTCCAACAGTTTTTCTTCATACTCGCTTCTAGATTCGCTGCTCATGACTTTCACCAAGATTAGAAGGCTAGTTGCGCTCCAAATAAACTTGTTCAGTATGTCCCTGTTATGTCAAGGGTGGCCGTTTCTCCCCTGCTGCATTTATAGTAGATCTTCTCGATTTTCGCCATTCCAAAATCGAACCTTCGAGCTCTGTTGCGC
>Ga0315312_1000861_pt1 | contig 28705 bp, 29 predicted proteins | sample TDP7_MG_FD_203629 | JGI IMG/M metagenome (GOLD analysis project Ga0315312, IMG submission 203629) | Freshwater sediment microbial communities from Lake Towuti, South Sulawesi, Indonesia - TDP7 | ecosystem: Environmental > Aquatic > Freshwater > Lake > Sediment | place: Indonesia: South Sulawesi... | reverse complement strand
AAAGCTTAGCCTCCAATCGCTTGGCCTTGTCATAGTAGTCGGCGGCTTGATCCTGGGGTCTCTTCCTGACCTCGATTCCGATCTCTGTGCCGTCGAAGACGAAGGCTATTTTGTCGCCGCGCGGGCTCACTTCGCTAACATATGGGTACACCCTCGATCCGTCAGCACCCTGCTTCAGGAGAGATCTTGTGATTTCTTCGATCGGTTGTTTCAAACGCCTCTGTTCGGCCACTACTCCGATGACGGTCTGTATTTCGTGGAGATGGCGGAAGATGAGGTCCCCCATCGTTCTAAGCATCTTCGCGGAGTTCGTAATATCCTGCAGCTGGCTTCTCTGAGCGTTGAGCCTCCTCTCGAGTTGTTGCCGCTTTGCGGTGTACGAGACTTCTCGTTGTTCGATCTGTTTGGATGAAGACAGAGCGGTGAAGTATTCATCTACAGCATCGTTGAAGCTGGCGAAAGGCTTCTTACTCACGTCCTTGTAGCGTTCGAGCTCAAAGGGAATCACGTCGGTCATCTGATCGTTGTCCAGCACGACTGCAGGAGATCGTATGCCAGCAGCCATGAGATTCCTCAGTTCCGAGATCGCATGGAAGATTTTCTCAATCTGATCCTCCGACAGGTCTTTGGCCGGCGTCGATCTGTTCACGCCTGCTCGCTGCAGTATTTCCTCGGCAAATATTCCGCCAACTCCAAACGACTGAGCAAAGGCCTTGACGGTTTCCGTCTCTCCCAGTTTCCGCAAGTCCATGAGTTCGTTGAACGTTGCCTCAAGGAGGTTAATTCCTCTCTGAGGAGGAAGTTTGAGGGGTTGACCTCTCAGAATGCTTCTGTCTTTCATTCGAAGATAGTGAGAGGAAACGACGACCTTGTTGAGGTCGTCGACCAGTATGATGTTCCCTCTTGGGAGAAGCTCCGCGACTATCTTCTGACGTTTTCCCTGCCTCTCAATCTCGATGAAGACGAGTCGCTCGAAGTTTGGTTGTTGGATGTCGAGGATTTTCGCCGACCTGACGTGTTTCCTGAAAGCCATGCAGAGCTGGGAGGGCTTTGGAGGAGTCTTGACCTCATACTTGGTGAGATGAATCCTCTTTGCGGGTTCAATTACAAGATTCAGGTTGCTTGGGTGAATCTTGAGGAGGAAGGCTTCTTGTGTGATTTGATAAACGTTATGTATGCGGCCGCCGATTGTGTGCTTCCTCAATTCAGGAAGGATCGCTGCTATGTCGAAGTTCGTCATCGAGGTCTTCATGGCGCAAACACACATTACCTGCCGCTCGGAGCGTAGCTGGTCTTGAAGCCTTCATCGGTCGTCTACTGGTCAAGGCTCTTCATAGCCCTTGCTACAGGGGGCGCGTCCGTCTTTGCGCTCAGAGGAACTGTCAGCGGAGACATGGCTACCACAGCCTACACAGCCATAGCTGTTGTAGTGTATGCGTTGACAGCAATGATCTATCGTTACGTGCTGCGCTACGGCCAGGCTGAATTGAAGGGTAAGAACAGGTACATCACTCTTGGAATCGGTACCTTCATCTTCGCGTGGCTGGCTGCCCTAACTATGACCTATACGATCCTCAGCCTTCACTGAGCCGTAGCCTTTGCCTCTTCGACGTGGTTTCGCATATTGTTAGACAGCGTGTAGACGCCTGCTTCCTCCATGACCTTAACCAGACGCGCGAGTCCGGAGAAGTAACCCCTGTCGTAGTCGCCGTACAGCGGGCTTGCCGCGTTCTCTCCAAACTCCTTCGCGAGTGCCTTGAGAGACTTCTTATCGAACTCCTTCTTTGCGAAGAATAGGTAGTTGTCGTTGTTTGCTTTCCTTGTGAGGAGAAGGCCTTCCAGAGCTTTGACGTAGCCTCTGTTCCATTCCGTGTTGCCAATCTTTGGCCTGAGATCCTCGAGTTCCTTTTCCGCGTCAGCGATCTTCCGCTCAACGACAAGTCGTAGGTACCTGTCGATCTCAGATTCGGGCAGTGTTCCAGCCATGCTATCTTCTCCTCTTGACCTCGTCCTCCTCAGTGACGTCTCCTATTCCTTCCTCTGTGATCTTGAAGATCCGCTCACCTTCCGGCAAGTACGGACTCGACACAAGTCGCGCGATCCTAACCGGCCCACCCGTCGCTCGTCTCAGGAAAATTCTGGAATGACTGGTGTGGGCGACGATGTGGCCTCCGACTGCTTCAACTCCTGACGCGAAGAAGGCGTCAGGCTTCGACATCACCTGATTTGTGACAACGGCGACTGCGTTGAATGCTCGAGCAAGTCTCACGAGTCTGTGCATGTGGCTGTTGAGTTTCTGCTGTCGTTCAGCGAGCATCTCGCGTCCGAGGTATTCGCTGCGAAAATGTCCAGTCAGGGAATCGACTATGATGAGCTTGATGTTGTTCTGCTGGATGACCTTGTCCGCCTTCTCAAGAATCAGCATCTGATGATCACTGTTAAAAGCTTCTGAATAGATTATGTTCTTCCCGGCTGTTTCTGGATCTAGGCCTAGAGGACCTGCCATTCGAACAATCCATTCAGGCCTGAACGTGTTCTCCGTATCCACGTACAGAGCGCCACCGTTGAGGCCGCCCTGTTCGAGAGGCAACTGCGCGTTGACTGCCAGTTGGTGGCATAGTATACTCTTCCCGACTCCGTACTCACCGTAGAACTCTGTGATCGTCTGACTCTCAAGCCCGCCTCCAACTAGTTCGTCGAGCTGCTTACTACCCATAGAAAGTCGGAGGACGTTCTGCCGCATCCGCATCAGTTCGTCGGCCCGGATGAAGCTCATGGCGATGGTGTCTCGCGCTTCTCCGATGATCTTGGCTGCCTGTTTCTCTCCGATGCTAGCTTGCGTGAGTTCCTTCACGGTTGCGGTTGCGAGCGATTCAACCGTGTGAAAACCAAGCTCTTTCAGCTTCTCTGCGGTGGCGGGGCCTATGCCGGGTATGTCTTCGATGAATTCGTATCTCTTCTTTGGCTCACTCGTCGGTTTCGTTTCCTGTTCGGGCAAGGGCTTCCCACCATACCCCTAGAGCTAGACGCGCCGTACGCCCTCGCGCCAGCTGTGAGGTCCCATAATCCCAGACTACACTCACGCCCATACCTGACGACCGCGCATTATTTCAAATTTCACTGCAAGACACACGACTCAAACGTCGGATATAATCGAGAGAGACGGATGAAAGTAGAGCTTGTGCAGACCATTTGCGGCAATAAGACCTCGCCGGGCAGGGGGATTCTGCACAGATTCATGTCCCGCAAAACCACTTCACATGCCATCAGCTGCGTTCAACTAGGCGGCGACATCGGCGTTACTATCCAAAGAACGCATCCAAGACTAGAACGGTGCTACTTGTAGGATCGAAGATCGAGCCGTCCCTTTCAGGAGATCTCTTAAGAGGATAGAGGGAGCCAGCGATAGTTTGGAAGGAGATGGGGTCAGTCTGACATCAGCGGATCTCTCTGAGGCATTCATCGATCACTTCAACTGTCTTGTCTAGCTGTTCCTCGGTGATCACGAGCGGAGGCTGGACTCGCACAGTGCATCCCTTCACTCCTCCGTGGCCGAGGAGGACGCCCTTGCCGAGCGCAAGTTCCCTGACCTTCTCGGCTTCGCTTGGAGCGGGAGTCTTCAGCTTCTGGTCTCTCACAAGTTCGATTCCCAGCATAAGGCCCAGCCCTCTAACATCTCCGATTAGCTTGTGCCTTTGCTGCAACTCGCGCAATCTGCGTGTGACGTACTCGCCCTTTCGAGCGGCTTCATCTGCTAGGTTGTTCTCAAGCAGATAGTCGATGTTGGCCAACGCGGCCGCGCAACTGACCGGGTTGCCTCCGAAAGTGGATAGATGATCTCCCGGCTCAAAGGCTTCGCCTATGTCCGCTCGCGTTGTGCAGGCTCCCAATGGAAGCCCATCGGCTATGCCCTTGGCCGTTGCAATCGCGTCCGGGGCGATTCCGTAGTGCTCAGATGCGAACATCTTGCCCGTCCTTCCGAAACCCGTCTGAACCTCATCTGCGATGAAGAGGATTCCATAACGGTCTAGTATCTTCTTCACCTCGGAGAAGTACTCCTTCGGCGGGGCAACTATCCCAGCTTCTCCCATGACAGGTTCTGCGATAAACTCAGCAACATTGCCGGCCGTCGCGTAGTTCACAACATCGTCTACCATCTTGGCGCATTGCACGCCGCATTCAGGGTATTCCAGCTTCAAGCTGCACCTGTAGCAGTACGGAGCGGGGGCGAAAGCTACGTCACCCAAGTAGGGTCCCATTCCGTAGTTTTTACGACCTGCTTGGCCTGTAACGCTCAGAGTTCCTAAGGTTCGGCCATGGAATGAACACATCAGGGCTATGATCTCATGTTTGCGAGAGAACTTCCTACCTACCTTCAGGGCGGTCTCAACGGCTTCGGCTCCGCTGTTGCCAAAGCACGTCTTCTGCAAGTTCCCAGGAGTTATCTCAGCAAGCTTCCTCGCGAGTCTTGTCGCGGGAATAGTGTAGTAGACGTAGGTGCAGCAATGGACTAGTTTCTCGACCTGTTCCTTGACAGCGTCTATGACTCTGGGGTTGCAGTGTCCTGCGTTCACAACCGATATCCCGGAAAAGCAGTCGATGTAGGTGTTCCCCTCGAGATCGGTCACCGTCGCTCCTTTTGCGCTGGCTACTACTATAGGCTGCAGGGACTTGACAAACGAGTGCATCACATACTTGTTGTAATCGCTCATGACTTGTTCCGATGTTGTTTCCGACATCTACGAATCTAGCGATACTTGACCAAACATGGGTTAAGGCTTTCTGGCAGTGTCTGTTCGCTCCTTGTTGGGCAACAAAGCATCGCCTCCCGGGCTCCTCATCGCTCAGACTGGTTTGACATGCTGTTCCAGCTCATGGAACCTTTCTGTGCTTTCGCGAGATAGCGTTAGTAACAGTTCCCCCGTGTCAGCTGATATCTGTATGATTTTCGGTGAAACGATAACATAGAGTTCAGATACGGCCTTCTCAATCGTCATCGTTTTTTCAAGGCTAGGAGACTTGCTTTCAATAGCAGCATGCATCTTTGCCATTGGTTCAGTCAATTTCAGGCCTGTGATGGGTTGAAGCGTGAACTCCACAACGCTCTCGACGCGAGCTCTCCGCATCATCTCCATTCTCTTCAAACTGTTCTTATGATAGTCGGATAGGAGGGATTTCAGCTTCGGCTCATCAGTTGTCTTCACCATTGCTTCGTAGAGTTGTCCAAGCTTTCCCTCAATTTCGATGAGCAGACTCATCAAGGAGCTGAAGGTGTACCTCTCCTCATCGGTCAAGCCAGCTACCACCTTGTCACTATGACTTTCTTGTCTGTGAAGAAGTCCACGCAGTCTATCTGTCCGTGTAGGACGCCGAAGAAGGAATCCCTGAAGCCTGCAAATGGAAAGAATGCCATGGGTGCGGCTATACCTATGTTTATCCCAATATTTCCAGCCTGAACTCTTCGCCTGAATTCCCGAGCGTTCTTGCCGCTGCCCGTGAATATGCACGCTTCATTTCCGTAATTCGTCTTCGTGTTGATCATGTCAATGGCTTCGTCAAGCGTCTTAGCTCTCATCATGCAGACGACTGGACCAAATATCTCGTCTCTAGCGATTGTCATGTCTGGTGTTGCTTCGTCGAAAATGGTCGGGCCGAGGAAGCATCCTCTGGGATATGCTTCCACCCTGGCAACTCTGCCGTCGAGTGCTAACTTGGCTCCTTCGCCTATTCCTTTTTCTATGTAACCCAAGACACGTTCCTTGGCTTTCTGGCTCACAAGTGGTCCCATTTCGACAGACTCATCAAGTCCGTATCCCAGTTTCATTCTCGCAGCTGCCTCTATGAACTTCTTCTTGAGAGGTTCGTACACTTCACCTACGGCGACAAGGTTAGCTCCTGACAGGCATCGTTGCCCTGTATTCCCGAAGAATGAAGGTAGAAGAGCCGGGATCGTTGTGGTCAAGTCTGAGTCAGGCATCACCACTATGTAGTTCTTGGCTCCGGCTTGGCACAGTGCCTTCTTGCCATATTCTCCGGCCAAGCGGTAGACTGACTTGGCCACAGGAGTCGACCCCACGAACGAGACGCCTCTGATCTCAGGATGCGCGACGAGGGCTTCGTTGACCTCTTTGGCCCCATGTATCACGTTCACGACTCCTGGGGGTATGCCAACTTCCTCGATCGCCCTGACGCACCACTGCATCGGAAGGGGCGTTATCTCACTCGGTTTCACGACTAACGTGCAGCCGAGAGCGATCGCTATCGGAATGAACCAGAAAGGGGCGAGAGAGGGAAAGTTGAAAGGGCCAATCACTGCAAAGGAGCCTAAAGGTTCACGAACAAGAGTCTCATCGACTCCGGAAGCAATCTGGTCAAGATGCTCACCCTTCGCCAGCGTGTACGCGACACTGCATCCGGCTTCAACATTCTCCACGAGCCTTCGTGTCTCTCCTCTGGCCTCGTCTATGATCTTGCCGTGGTTTTCAGTCGTGATCCTTGAAATGTCTTCGAAGTACTCGTCGAGCTTCTGTTTGAGCCTGAAGATGTATCCTGCCCTTGTAGTGACTGGGAGCTCACTCCATCTTCCAAATGCGGTTCGAGCCGATTCGACGGCCTTATCTACTTCCTCCCTCGTGGCGAACGGGACCTCGGCAATGATTTCGCCCTTTGCTGGATTTATCACAGGTTGAGTGTAAGTCGATTGGGAATCGACCCATTTTCCACCTATGAAGAGTTTCAGCCTACCATAGCTTTTCTGGACCTCTTGCAGCTCTCCCATTTCTCTGACCTAGCCAAGAATCCAACAGGCTGCAGCTAAAAGAGTCACCATGCTCAACGGAATCGGAGCAAGAAGCCTTGGCGTCGACAAGCAACGGTAGATCATGAATTGTTGCTTCAGGCGCCCTGCCCCCCGCGCTTCCGTAGTGGCTGGGGTTCCACGATTAGCTCAGCTCACACACGAAAGACTGCTCAGGAGTTTGATAGCTTTAAGACAGCTGTCCGAAAGAAGACCTCTGGAAGTCTCCATTGTCCCGAGTAAGCCCGAAAGCGGTCTCGCTTTTGTCGCCAACGTTGACCGAGTGTCGAGACCTGATCAGAGACGCGCTGAGCAAACAGAAGGTGCTGATAGTAGCCGGTAATTGCACAGTGAACTATGAGGGGAGGGCAGCTTCCAAACTGACTTGGGGTGAGCGAGTACTAATGATCAAGGCAGACGGTTCGGTGCTCATTCATCGTCGGTCAGGATATGAGCCTGTGAACTGGCAGCCTCCGCGATGCCAATTCCGCACGAGCTTGGAAGAAGAGGGAAAGCTTCTCAGCGTCTTGGCAACCCGACAGAAGCCGAAAGAATCGCTTAGCATCCTCTTCGACGGGATCACAATCGCCCTGGCTCTGACGCTCGCCGATGAGGGTGAATTTGCGATGCACGTCACAGAAGAGCAGATGAAACAAGCGATCATGCTCGATCCTTCCACAGTTGAGCCTGGATTGAGGCTGATCTCGAAAGAGACCAAGATGGGTGACTCAGGATTCACTGACGTGTACGCTGAAGATTCCAAAGGACGACTTGTCGTAATCGAGATCAAGCGCAACCCGGCAAGCCGTGATGCTGCGATGCAACTGAACCGTTACGTTGAGACCCTGCGAAGGAGGGTGAACCGTCCAGTTAGAGGCATCCTCGCAGCTCCAGAACTGAAATCGGGAACATCAACGCTTCTAACGAGGCTTGGCTATGATTTCAAGGCGGTCTCACCTGAAAGGTGCTTTCAGATCCTCAAGCCTAGAACCGACACTCGCTTGAGCGAATTTCTCACATGACGACGTCCGGAGAACATGGCCAATCAGAGCTTCCCAATCGACTTTGCCGTTGCAGAGTCTGGTGAGCTTTCGGCATGCGAGGCCGCATCCAGTGCATCGGCTTGAGGCGAACGCTGCCTGTTTGTGAGGGTCGCTACTCCAGGACCAGTAGCACCGCCATGATTGCGACTCCCAGCACTATCAAGAGAAGCTGCCAGAGAGATGTCGACGCTTTGACCTCATGATGGAGTTCTGGTATTAAGTCCGATCCGGCAATGTACAGGAAACCGCCCGCGGTTATTGGCAACAATGACAAGGAAAACCCTTGAACCTGTTCTGCTGCGAGAATGGAGACAACGGCACCAATGACTGCTGTTAGGGCCGACAAGAGATTGAAGACCAGCGCTCTCTTGACCGAAAGGCCTCCATGAATCAGGACGCCGAAGTCGCCAAGCTCTTGTGGTATTTCATGCAGGACAACTGCCAGCGTCGTCGTTAATCCGATGGGGAAACTCACCATGTAACTGGCTCCAACCAACATTCCATCAACCAGATTGTGAGTCGCATCTCCCACCAGATTCATGGTAACGAAAGGATGCAAATGCTCTTCCGAGGTCGGAATGTGGCAGTGTCTCCAACGGAGGAACTTCTCCAGAACGAAGAAGATGAGAATTCCGAGAATGACGTATAGCGATACTAGTAGATTAGTGCCGAGCTCTTCAAACGATTCCGGAAGAAGATGAATGAAAGCATCGCCCAGCAAACCTCCGACGGCGAAACTCACAAGGAAAAGCGTGATTCTCCTCAGTCTGTCAACGCTCAACGAGATGGTGAGGGCGCCAATCAGGGAGACCAGACTGATCAAGATGACGCTGACTATCGCGTATAACCAAGCTATGATCGCATACGCCCCCTAACAGGTCATATTACAGCAGTTCACTAACAAAGTAGTAGGCTTCAACCTTTCTGCACTGGGCTGGCGGCTTGCATGACAATTAGGAACGTGTCAACTCGCGTCATCCTACAGACGCTGGGGCGATCTCTCGCTCCCCAGCAAGAACCTTTCCCCTCAGATTCCAAGAAGGCCCGAGGAGCCGTAGCCGTCCTAGTCAAGGAAGAGGCGGATGACTTGTGGCTGCTCATGATTAGAAGGCACGAGAATCCCCGCGACCCTTGGTCTGGTCAAATGGCCTTCCCTGGCGGTCACTCCAATTCTAGAGATCGTACCCTATTTGACACGGCCGCTAGGGAGGCTTTGGAAGAGGTCGGGATCGACGTGCGTAGACATAGGTTCCTTGGCTGCCTGCGGAATGTCCAGCCGAAGAATGCTCCGATGATCGTCTCACCATTCATCTTTCTCCTGACTGAGGAAGTTCACGCAACGACGAGCCGCGAGGCCAAGGAAGTAGTTTGGATCCCGGTGTCGTTCCTGCTGAACGCGGAGAACGTTTCTTCAATTAGGGTTCCGATTGGTGACAAGGAGATGCCCATGGGTTGTTACAAGTACTCCAATCACATTATCTGGGGTATGTCCTTTAGGATCATTCGAGAGATCGTCTCGAAGATAATGAGCAGCTTGGATTCGCGAGGCGGATAAAGACGATCTGAGGTGCTGCGGCATAGGATTGACCATTATCGTTTGCCACGGACTGACGCAGTTGTTATCTACCACGTAGCGGCAACTTCGCGGCAGTGTGAACGCTAGTTGAGATTCTCAGTAATTGGTGCAGGTGGCGTCGGTCAGGTTGTCATCAACCATCTCGCTCGGACAGAAGGGGCAAGGGTGAGAGTCGGCGACATAGACCGGTCTAGACTCGGGGAAGTCGTCAAAGCGTGCCCCGGGGAGATCTCTACATCGAGGCTGAATGCAGGCAAGCCTGACGAAGTAGCGGGGATCATCAGAGGATCGGACGTCGTCATCAACGCGTCTCATCCACGGTTCAACATACTGATCATGAAACAGGCGCTCAAGCGGAAAGTACACTACATCGACCTAGCCGGCTACCCGTCCGAGCAGATGAAGCAGGACTCGAAATGGAAGAAGGCTGGACTTCTTGCGATACTGGGGATGGGGGAGGATCCGGGGCTGTCGAACGTCATGGCGAGGCAAGCCGTGGATATGCTCGATCGAGTAGGCGAGATCAGGATACGAGACGGAGAGACTTCGACAAGCGAGACGTACCCATTTGTCGCCCTGTTTGCCCCCGACGTCTTCTTGGAAGAGGCCATTTCCCCTGCCCGCTACTTCGAAAACGGAGAGATGAAGACGAACCCAGCAATGTCTGGGAGGGAGATCTACCCGTTTCCGCCCCCGATAGGAGAGGTACCAGTCTACGGGATGGATCATGAAGAAGTGCATACTTTGCAGATGTTTCTCCCGAAGAGACCAAACTTCGTAGACTTCAAACTTGCTCTCACTGACGATGCTGTCTCCGCGATCAAGCTGTTCCACGGGCTCCGGCTGCTGGACCGAAAACCCATGCAAGTCGGAAAGGCAAAGGTCAGTCCGCTGAGCGTCCTCCTGAGTCTGCTGCCTCAGCCCTCGCAGATCGCTGGCAAGATTCGAGGAAACGCAGGAATCCTCGTCGAGGCCAAAGGGGAAGTTTTGGGGCAGCCGCACATCCACAGACTATTCGCTGCGATGACGCACGAGGAGGCGTACGCGAAGTATCGATCAAACGCGACGTCGTATTTGACCGGAACTCCGACGGCGGTCTGTGCGCTTATGCTGGCTCGAGGGCGCATCGACAACCGAGGCGTCATCGTCCCCGAATGCCTGAACGCTGAACGCTTCATCGAGGAAGCGCGCAAGTTCGACATCGAAGTCCAAGTTGAGAAGACCAGGTTGTAGTCGGCCTAACGTAAGCGACCTTGAGACGTAAACTTCAGAAGGTTTGAAATCAGCATTCTAAGGCGAGGGTTCGAACCGATGAAGACGCTGGTCCTCGGGGCTTCAGGACAGATCGGAGCGTACACAGTTCAAGACTTGGTTGAGTTCTACAATGCCGAGGTAGTGGCTACGAGCCGCAAGCTTGCGAACGTCAAGAAGGCCATGGCGGATCTGAGACTAGTCGACCGCGTGAAGATCTTGGAACTTGACGCGAGTCAAACTGACGATGTGCGGAAATTAGCAAAAGCGGAAAGAGTCGACGCCGTTACGAACTGTGCTTGGTATCAAACGAACCTGTCAGTCATGGAAGCGTGTCTACGAGCCGGGGCCCACTATACCGACCTCGGCGGCTTGTTCGATACTACCCTCAAACAGCTTCAGCTTCACGAGAAGTGGGCGAGCGCAGGAACAAACGCGACAATCGGCTTGGGTAGCACGCCTGGGCTGACGAACATCGCGGGAGCCGCAGGCGCGGCGAAGCTCGACGCCGTCGATACCATCAACATCTACTGCACTTGGGGCAACACGCTTCCAGTGAAGGAACCTGGGTGGCCTGGATACTCCATACGAACCGTCTTGGATGAGTTCACCCAAGAGCCCGTCATGTGGTTAGACGGCAAGTACGTGAAGCAGCCAATTCTGTCAGGGGAGACCACGGTGACCATGCAACACCCGATCGGCAAGATCACCGCCTATTACGTCAAACATTCCGAACCCGCAACCATGGGCAAGTACGTTGGGAAAGGTTGCCGCAATGTGACGTTCCGAATCGGATTTCCAAGCACTGATCTTGCGACGTTCAAGACCTTGAAGAACCTAGGTTTCGCTGACACAACCGACATCGTCGTGGGCAACGCGCATGTCTCTCCCTTGGACTACTTGACAGCAATGTACCAGAAAGCGATCTCGAAATCAAGAGGCGAGGCTCCTCCACGTGAAGAGTACGAGTACGACGCGTTCAGGATAGACGTCTTTGGACAGCAGAAGGAATCTCCGGCTTCGGTGACATACCACATAATGACGTGGAACGACCCTGAGAGAGGCATATCTTCTGCGCGGGACACCGCAGTCCCGCCGTCGGTGGTCTCACAATGGCAGGCGACAGGCAAGATCAAGGCGGCGGGGGTCTTTCCAGCTGAGGCGGTTGTTGACCCTGTCCCGTTCTTCATGGAAGTCGGCAAGAGGAAGATCAAGGTAGAGGAGCACTTTACTGAGACACGCAAGTTCTACTAGATCCCTATCTCTGCCCGACGGCAAATTCTTTAGCGGACATTGACGTACATTGGAGTGAGGGTGTTCTTTGAGCAAGTCGAGTCGAAGAGACTTCGTCAAGATGGGGGCTGCAGGCGTCATAGGAGCTGCGGTCGGCGCCGTGGCGGGCAACTACTATGGAGCGCAGATGACACTCACCCAAGAAGAGAGTCTGAAGGCACAGCTTGAGGATCTGAAGAAGAAGCTGCCGGTCCAGCCTGAGGGCGAGGTGAGAGTCTACACGTGGAGCGAGTACATTCACGAGTATCTGATCGACGTTTTCAAGATGAACACAGGAATCAATGTGATATACGATACGTACGAAAGCACAGACGAGATGCGCGCTAAGGTCACTTCCGGACAGAGCGGCTACGACGTCGTCATGGTCACCGACTACATTATCCCAGAGTTCATCGAGGTCTACGATCTACTCGCCGAACTCGACCCTGCACTATTGCCGAACATGATTCATCTGGATGACAAGTTCAAGAACCCTGACTATGATCCCGGCAGTAAGCACTCCATCCCATATCTATGGGGAACAACTGGTCTCGGCTGGAACTCGGCAGAGGTAACGGATTCGATCACAAGCTGGGCTGATGTCTTTGAGCCTGAAAGAGTCGGGAAATACTCGAAGACTGTGACGATGCTCGATGACATGCGAGAGACGATCGGCGCTGCCATGAAGTATCTCGGTTACTCTCTCAACGACCTCGACGAAGGTCACCTCAACGAAGCAAAGGAGGTCTTGCTTGCACAGAAGCCGTACCTCGCAAAGTACACGGGAGCGCTTGAATACATCCCCGGACTCGCTGGTTTGCGATTCATGATCTCCCACGCATACAGCGGGGACGTGTTCGTTGCTGCCGAAGACAACCCGGATATTAAGTACACGATCCCGGAGGAGGGATGTACCCTCTGGGTGGACAACATGACGGTGCTAAAGAACGCGCCCGACCCGGTCGCCGCACACATGTGGATCAACTACATCATGGATCCAACCGTTATGGCGATCATATCAAACGTCAGATTCTACGCAAACCCGAACAAGGATTCATTTCCGTTCCTGAACGCGGACGTGGCTGAGGACCCGGCGATCTATCCTCCTGAAGATGTATACAAGAAACTTGAGATCATGAAGCCTGTCACACCAGAAGAGCTGAAGAAGTACGAGAAAGTGTGGCTGGACGTAGTCGGATAGGCTCCTCATAACGCGTGAGGCTAAGCTAAATAGCCTCACTTCCTCCCCCTTTGTTTCTGGGCTACAGAATGTTCGAAGTAGAACTCATCGATGTGATCAAACGTTTCGGGACTGTCACAGCTGTCGATCATGTCTCTCTTGGTGTCAAGAAGAACGAGTTCTACTCTTTCTTGGGCCCTAGCGGCTGCGGGAAGACCACAACGCTGAGAATCATCGCGGGCTTTGAAGAACCTGACGAGGGGATTTTGAAACTCGGCCAGATCGTTGCGAATGATATTCCGCCATACAAGAGAAACGTCGGGATGGTCTTTCAGCATCTTGCGCTCTTCCCTCACATGAGCGTCTTCGACAACATAGCATTCGGCTTGAAGATGGCAAAGGTCGGGAAGGACGAGATACGAAAGAAAGTGGAGCAGTCCCTCGAACTGGTTGGGCTTCCAGGCTTTGGAGATAGAAGGATCCATCAGCTGAGCGGTGGACAGCAGCAACGTGTCGGCATCGCCCGAGCGATGGTCAAAGAGCCGGGTGTGCTTCTACTAGACGAACCGCTCGGCCCGCTAGACTTGAAGATCAGGCAGCACATGCAATTTGAACTCAAGAGAATCCAGAAGCAAGTCGGTACCACCTTCATCTACGTGACGCATGACCAAGGCGAGGCTCTCACTATGTCTGACAATATCGCCGTAATGAACAACGGACGAGTGGAGCAGATCGGAAGTCCGAGAGAGATCTACGATAAGCCGGAGACGCAGTTTGTGGCGAATTTCATCGGAGAGACGAATTTCCTAGACGGAAGCCATGGGCGCTTAGGAGAGTTCATGTGTAAAGGTCTACCGCACGCAGTCGTGGTCGAAGTCGGAGAGGAGCGAACACGCGAGGGTGTTCTCTCAATCCGACCGGAGAGAGTGAGCATAGGGCCAGACCTCAAAGGGCTGGACAACCTGTTCGACGCAAGGGTCGACGATATCGTCTATCAGGGGTCTCATGTAGCCGTCTCAGCAAGGATCGGCGACGATTTGACGATGAAGATACGTGCCAACCCGGCTGTTCCTCTGAAGATCGGCGAAAAGACGCGCATAGGCTGGAACAAGACGGATGCGACAGTAATCAGACTCGAGAAGAGTGCATAAGCTGAGTCAAGTCGTCGCCCGGAGGAAGTCCCGGCGATTCAGCGCAGGTCTACTCGCGTCGCCAACCGTGATCTACCTTGGAGTATTCTTCTTCGCACCGTTCGCGATCGTTCTTCTGTACGCCTTCGGAATGGTAGACCTTCTCAGGCAGTTCGAACCTGTCCCGACGCTTGAGTACTTCCTAGAGTTCTTCGACTCCGTTGCGCCGTCAGTGTTCGGTCGGTCCCTGCTGATGGCCTTTGCAACGACTGTCTTGTGCCTCCTGCTCGGCTACCCGATGTCCTACTACATCGCGGTCAAGGGTGGAAGGCGGAAGGAGACACTGATGTTGCTTGTGATCATCCCGTTCTGGGTCAGTTTCCTGCTCCGCACGTACGCGCTCATGACCATTCTGGATGTGAATGGAATCATAAACGTCACATTGCTCAGCTTCGGCCTGATCTCACAGCCACTGAATCTGATGTATAACATGCAGGCTGTTCTGCTCGGAATGGTGTACAACTACCTTCCATTCATGATTCTGCCGCTGTACGCTTCAATGGAGAAGTTGGACAAGTCACTCCTAGAGGCGGCAGGTAGCCTAGGCGCCGGGCCTACGAGGTCCTTTCTTCACGTGACTCTGCCGCTCACACGGTCCGGCGTAGGCGCTGGGTCAATTCTGGTCTTTGTTCCCGCCGTAGGGGAGTTCATAATACCTCAACTGCTCGGAGGAACCGAGTCGTTCATGATCGGTAACCTGGTCTGGACACTGTTTCTAAAGGCGCGGAACCTATGGTTCGGGTCCTCAGTTTCGATAATCCTGATCGCGCTCGTCGTGCTGATGGTCGCGCTCTACATGAAGTACATCACGAGGGGCGAGGAGATGACGATATGAGAAAGATCGGAGACAAGATCCTCAAAGGATACTCTCTCGTCCTCTACGTCTTTCTATACGCTCCCATACTGATCATGGTCGTATACTCTTTCAATGATTCGAGACTTCTCGCGGTTTGGCGCGGGTTCTCACTCAGGTGGTACGAGGCGCTAGTAGCAGACCCAACAGTCTGGAGAGCCTTTTACAACAGTATCTGGGTAGCTGCGCTCACTACCGTTGTCTCGATGGTGCTAGGTACCATGACGGCCTTCGTCATGATCAGGTACAGCTTCCGCGGCAAGTCACTCTTCGACAGTTCACTCTACTTCCCAGTTGTCATTCCGGAGATCACGGAAGCGTTGTCGCTCTTGCTATTCTACGTCTTTACTGGAATACCGCTCGGGGGTCTCACAGTCGCCATAGGTCACATCGCCTTCGCAATCTCATATGCCACGATAGTGATCAGGGCAAGGCTTGTTGGATTCGACCGGTCAGTTGAGGAAGCAGCGAAATCGCTCGGCGCCAACGAGCTTCGTACTTTCCTTCACGTAACGCTACCACTCATACTTCCAGGCGTGATAGCTGGGGGGCTGCTCGCCTTCACGGTATCATACGATGACTTCATCAAGACCGCGTTCACGGCGGGGCCCGGCTTCCAAACCCTCCCACTGAGGATCTACGCGATGGCGAGCAGAGGAGGCGTCTCGCCTCAACTCAACGCTCTGGCAACGATAACGCTGGTCGTTTCATTGGGGCTCGCTCTGGTAAGGCTTCGCCTATCAAAGGCTTGATTCAACAAGCGAGACAACTCCGCAACATCGCTAGCCAGCCTCAACCTCTCTCTACGCCTCAAGGCGGCGAAGACATTTAAGGAGTCAAACGAGACCAGACGCTTGTGGCTAACCTGATTGCAGCACACCCTGGATCAAGAGAAGTCCAAGTTCGCGTCCGTGACCGCACGCTCCCGCGAAATGTTCAGAACGAGCAAGCTTCTAACACCGTTCGGCGTGCACAGCAACTACAGATACGTTGACCCTTATCCGATCTACTTCCGGAGCGCAAAGGCGAGTCGAATCAGCGACATCGACGGCAACGAGTACGTCGACTTCAACATGGGATTCGGCGCGCTCTTGGTCGGCCATGCCCATCCGGTATTGGTTGAGGCATTGACGAAGAGGCTCGCCGAAGGCTGCTTACTGGGATTCGAATACGAAGACTCGGCGAAGCTTGCGAGCGTCCTCTGTCAGAGGTTCGGTCTCCAGATGGTCAGATTCTCAAACACCGGCGCCGAAGCCACAATGCACGCGATCAGATTCGCCCGCGCCTTCACGAAGCGAAAGAAGATCCTGAAATTCGAGGGATGCTACCACGGATCACACGACCAGGTCCTCGTCAGCGTCAAGCCTAGCATTGACAAGGCGGGAGACGCAACGTTTCCCAACGCCGTCCCTGCGTCTCAGGGTGTTCCCCAGGAGATCTTGGAGAACACCGTCGTCGCCCCGTTCAACAACCTCGAAGCGGTCGAGGAGCTGATGAAACGTCAAAAGGGCAACGTTGCAGCGGTCATTCTAGAGCCCATACCGATGAACATGGGATTCGTCCTTCCGAGACCAGGCTTCCTCGAAGGACTACGTGAGATCTCCAACCAATACAATTCGCTCCTGATCTTTGACGAGATCAAGACGTGTGGGAAATTCTACGGCGGCGCATCGAAGCACTACGGAGTCGCGCCAGACCTTTCGATACTCGGCAAGGCGATAGCCGGCGGTCTTCCGCTGTCAGCCATAGGCGGGAAAAAGGAAATCATGGAAGGCATCGCGCCAGGAGTTCTCGCACACGCCGGGACATTCAACTCCAATCCGCTGTGCGTCCAAGCCGCGCTGACATCGCTCACGAAGATTCTCACTGAGGAGGCCATGAATCATGCGAGCATGTTAGGAGACAAGCTCGCCCTAGGATGCAGGGACGTGATCGATGACGAGAAGCTTGGGGCACGGGTTCAGGCAGTGGGTCTGAGCGGAACAATTCTGTTCACCGATCAAGATGTCACTGACTGGAGAAGCTTTCTACGATGCAGTGTCGGAAAATGGTTCAGCTACTACCTGAGCATGCTTAATCGGCACATAATCCCGAGCGGTACAGGGTCCGACGAGCAATGGACCGTCTCAGTCCAGCACACAAGAGAAGACATTGATGCGAACGTAGACGCGTTCAAAGACGTCGCAGAAATCGTGAAGACATTCGACGAGCCCATGCCCATGGTAGAGGCAATCTGATCCGCACGAGTGCGGCCCATAGATCGCTGACTTGTCCTATTCGAACTCGGCTCTATTCTTCCGCGAAGTCTGATGGGAACCAGGGGACTATCCTGATCGACGGATCCTTCAGATTGTTCAGTATCGCCGCGTTGAGCAGAAGCGGCGTGATCGACTCCACCAACTTCGAGTTAGAGAGTGGACCGACCCGGAGAGCCCGCAGATTCGGAATGTCCTGCACGACCTTCGTTACTGTCTGGAGCGCGCGCTCGTCGCTTCCGCTCACGAGTACGTCAACGTTCAGCACTGAATCAAGATCCCCAAGATACGATGCTGGAACCGTCTGAAACGCCGAGACGACCGGAACGGTTCCTAGTTCCTCAGCTACGAGCTCAGCGGCGGATCTCTCAGCGCCTGTCTTTCCGCTGGCGACGACCGGAGAGTACGTGAAGAGCTTTCCCTCCCTAGCCATCGGCACAATTGTCGAGACGATCACGTGCTGGGGCGTCAGTTTGTCCTTGATCTGCCTCACCGTCTCGATCGCGTACTTGGGCGGGAGGGTGAGGACAACGACTCCCACAAGCGGCGGTACGTCAGGGTTCACAGCGCCTCTTATGCTACCTTTCATCCGGTTTCCATAGAAACCGCGGGCCACCGAATCATACTCACGCGAGACCGTCTCGGCTTTCTCAGCTCGCCTAGATCCGAGCCAGACATCGTGCATGAGTGCCCAACGCAACGCTAGGCCTCTACCCATGCTTCCTGTTCCGCCGACAATTCCTATCCGCAAAGCCAGTCGCTGCACGTACAGGCGCAGGCCCAGGTTTTCAAGTTGTCCCCAAAGACTCGCGACCACAACGTTGCCGTTTCGGGAAGCTAGCGTCGATGCGGATAGAATCTGTAGGCCTGATAGAGGGGAGTGCGACAGTTGCGGCAGAAGGTCTCGTAGGGACCGATCGGCATGCGGCAGCGGGGGCAGATCATATGCATGGTCGGCATTGCTGCCCTGCGCCTCCTCGCGACAACAACCAGGCCGGAGACCATTACCGTCAAGACCGCACCGATTCCGATGATGAGCATGGGAATAATCAGATCCCACGGGGTAGGGGGTGAAGTGGTTGTCGCTGTAGTAGTTGTTGCTGTTGTGGTCGTATGTGAGCTTGTCACGACCGTCGAAGTCGTGTTGTTGGTCGTTGCGGTTTGTGCTGTTGTGGTTTGAGTCTGATAAATCAATATGGCCGCGTTGCTCTGTGGCAGAGTCGGGAGCGTCGACAGCGCGAAGATCGTGAAGGCCGTTAGTAGAAGCGAACTGGTCATCGAACGGGCCGTCCCGCCTCGCATTGACAAGCAGGCCTTCTAACCGCAGGTACGCCATGGAGGCGTAGATATGACGTTTTCCGTTTCAGCACCTGCGGTAGGCAGTGCAAACGCAGCCTGCATCAGATGCGAGCGTTCGGTCTACTTTCCGGCGGCGCCTTGAATGATCCAGCTTATGCCGTTGATCAGCAGGACGAGCGGGATCAGTATCAGGACAAGTTCCACAGTAATCCAGGGGCGAAACATGGCCGCAAACGAGACGATCACTGATATGACTCCGAAGATGATGAAGAGCGCTCTCGCCCAGCCCGGCATACGAGGTTGTGTACCCATGATTTTTCCCTGAGGCCGCTAGTCGTCGCCATTTAGTATAAAACATTGAGCGCTTTCAGAGAGCCTTAGTGCGGAACAGATCGACCTACTCGTTCCAGCTTGCGACTGCAATGTCACTAAGGTCAGTTGAGCCTTCTGAGCGGCGGATTACAGCTGGTCTACGCCAGTGCAAATTTCTTAGGCGCATCTCCGAAGGAGATTACCACTCCGCGTTTCTGAAGACTAGATAGTGCCGATTCCATTCTCAGGTCAGCGATTCCAGCCGAGCGAGCAATGGCTTTCGCGTCGGCCTTGTCCAATCTGCAGAGTGCCCAACATATTCGGGCTTCTTCAATCGTCAATCTCAAGTCCATAGGTGACTTCTCAAGAATCCCGCTGACCCTGTCTATGTGATTCTCGAATTCTGTTATGGTGCCTTGTATCGTCGCGGATGGTTCTACGATGGACCAGGGTCCAACTTTCGATTCTGCGGCTAGCCGTGCGTTGTCTCCTAGCTCGGTCGCGGCGCCGACAACGGCGTTTCTTTCAATCTGAACGTGGTTACCGACGCTGCAATTCTCCGCAACCACACATGTCTTGAGGACGGAATTGGTCCCGATCCGCGTGTTCTCGTAAACGACTGACGACTCGATAGCTGCGTCGCTCGAGACCTCACTCCCATCTCCAATACATACGAAGGGTCCGATTGCGGCGCCCGGCTGTATTTTCGTATTCTTGCCGAGATGGACAGGCCCATTCAAGGTAGCTCTCTCTGAGATCAAACTGCCTGATCCTTGCACAAACTCTTCTTTCGGCTTTCCCTGTTCCTCCGCGAGCTTTTCGAGCGCCCATGCGTTCGCTTTGAGGTAACTCTGCGGATCGCCGATATCGACCCAGAAACCGCTAGCATGAAAGCCTCCAAGAGTCATTTTCGACCTGAGCATTAGAGGAAACAGGTTTCTTGAGAAGTCGAATGTCTTCCCGGGAGGAACAAGTTTGAGGACTTCAGGTTCGATTATGTATAGGCCCGTGTTGATCAGGTTGCTGAAACATTCTTGGGGTTTAGGTTTCTCGAGAAAACGGGTCACGCGGTCACCTGAAAGCTCCGCCATGCCATACTCCGATGGATTCTCAACCTCAATCAGTGCGAGCGTGGCTAGGGCACCGAGTTTTCGGTGGACTCGAACCACGTCACTCAAACTGAACTCGAACTGGTTGTCGCCCTGAACTACAGCAAATGTTTCGTCGATTAGAGATTCGGAGTTCTTGACTGAACCGGCGGTCCCGAGCGGCGTTTTCTCTTCGACGTGATGAATCCGCACTCCGTACTTGGAGCCGTCGCCCAGTGCGGCGCGCAGGTGGTTGGCGAAGTAGTTCGTCGTCACAATGATCTCGTCGATTCCTTCGCGGCTCAGTTTCCTGATCAGGTGAACTATTGTTGGTTCTCCGGCTAGGGGAAGCAGAGGTTTTGGCTTGGTGTAGGTCAGCGGTCTGAGCCGCGTTCCCTTTCCGCCCGCTAGAACAACAGCCTTCAACGCGACCCACGCCGGACCCGACCGGTTAGACTGCACCGTTCACGCTTATGAGAATTAGAGCAGATAGGCGCTCGATACCGCACAGGCAACAAATCGGACTGTGAGCCTCTCTAGTCGCATGAGGTTTGCCAGCGCTCTCTCTTGCTGGAATTGGAATGACTTAAAGCCGAATTCGCGCCAAACGCATTCTCCTAGGTTGACTGGGCTTGACGGAGATAGTGAAGGAGATCAGCTGTTCTCACTGCGGCGCTCCACTCTCTGTCAAGCCTGGCGAGATTCTCGCGACTTGCAAGTACTGCGGGTTCACGAGCGAGATCGAGACTGGCAAGCCGTTCGAGTTCGAGCATTCACTGATAGTGAACAGGTACGCAGACGCGCAGGCTCGTGACATCGTCGTCAGCTGGATGAGCAGCAGCTTCGCCGCTCCGAGGGACCTAGCCTCTAAGGCAGTCATCGTCGAGAGTAGTCTCCTCTATTTGCCGTTCTGGGTGATCGTCGCTGAAGCGAGCAGTCATTGCAAGGGGATCTTTGAGAGGATCAGCCCGCCTGTGACTACGGAATGGGACATCCAGAACAACTACGACTGGCTCGTGCTCGCGAGGCGAGGAGCCGACTTCCCGACCCGCTCCTACGAGATCCCGCTCGATGCAAAGATACCTTACGACTTCACGAAGATTGAAGCGACCGCGAAGGTACTCAACGCCGAAATGGACGCGAGAGAGGCCACGGAGATCGCTCAAGCCGAGATCCGCTACCTACACGAGTTCCTGTCGAAAGAAAAGGTGGACAAGGTCATTGACATGACTACTGAGTTCGACGTGAAGAGCACTCTCTACTTGCACGGCCCGGTCTGGATCGTGAACTACGACTACAAGAAGCAGCGGTACCGGATCCTCTTGGACGGCGCGACTGGAGAAGTAATCAAAGGCGACCTGCCGCCGCCAGAGTTCAAGCTACTGTAACCCGTCACCAGGACAAGAGCGCGGTGTCGGAGTCAGTGTTCTTTCAGAACGACCGCGTCGTATTCGCGTTCAAGTTGGTTCTTGTGCATCAGCTCTTCCTCTGCAAGCTTGGCGAAGAGCTGACCGGCGATTGGGTAGTAGCGCGCGAACGATCCAGTAGCCAGTGATCTGTAATGCTCGTATGTGTTCTTCTCACGTTTGGCCGCATAGACCAGTATTGCTTGGTAGTCCGCGTCCTCGGAGAGCACAACATCTTCCATGAAGTCCATTATCTTGAGATCTTCGACTCGACCTTTCGGCGAGCCCAGCTGTGAAACGTTTTTTCGATCCTCCATCACTGTCAGCAGCTTCTCCTTGTGTTGGATTTCAGCCTCTGCAAGTTCGGTGAGGAGAGCTTTCGAGGATGGCAGCTTCGCCTTTTCCTGCGCTTTCGTGTAGAGGTGGTATGATTGCTCTTCGATCTTGATCGCGCTATCGAGGATCGTTTTCAAGAGGGTTGTAGACATGACGGTCGCGCATCTCGCGGGTTCCGAAGTGCTGTTTCTCCCGACAGAAAAACGTTACATTGCGTCCCAGAGAAGTGGGCTCGCCTAAGCCGACGGTTCCCGGGTCTAGATCTGTTCAGGTAACGACTTAATAGTCGAATGTCTGCAGCGTTAGTGCTGCGAGATGCAGGAATTGAGCAAGAAGACGCCTCTGCAGAGGGTACAGGAAAGCGAGAAGCTTCTCGAGAAGATCATGCTGGTTGTGCCGGGTTTCAGCGGCTACAAGAAGAGGGAGCAGCGGAGGGAAGCGGATAAGATCATACGGAACTTCCTCCACTCGAAGCTTCAAGAGGCTAGGAACGATCTTCAGGACGTACACGCGGTCGTCGCGAAGAGCGAGCAGGCTAAGGAACTTGAGCGGGTTGACAAGTTATTGGCGGTCTTTGACAGGGTTTCTGAGAGAGTGAATCACGCCTCATACGGGTACAGCGGTTTCTTCGACGCCATCAAGATTGAGGAACCGGAGCTTGACAGGATGATCGCCTTCGATACGCAGCTCGTCGACGGCGCAAAAGGATTAGCGGAACGAGTGAAGAGCATCAAGACAGAAGTGGATGCAGAGAGATTCGAGAACCTTGAAGAAACCATACGTGAACTGAGAAAGGCCGTCGAGGATTTTGACAGAACGTTCGACGAAAGGAAAGAAGTGATTGCTGGAGTGGAGGTCGGTTAAGCATGCCGCAAGTCATCGAATGGACCGGCGCGGGCTCTGAAGACATCGTCTGGCGATACCCAACCGAAGACATCACTTGGGGCGCACAGCTCATCGTCCACGAGTACGAGACCGCGGTCTTCTTCAGAGACGGCAAAGCCTACGACACCTTCGGACCCGGAAGACACACAATCACGACGCTGAATCTGCCCTTGCTGACAAGCGCGTTCTCAAGGATCGCAGGATTCACTCAGACCCCATTCAAGGCGGCCGCCATATTCATCTCGATGAAGCAGTTTGCGGGCAAGTTTGGCAACCGGGCGCAGACCACCGAGCTCGCACCGTTGATGACCTTCGGATCCTACTGGCTGAAGGTGGAGATCCCTGAGCTCTTTGTGAATGAGGTTGTGGGCGGACAGAACGCATACGCGACCGCGAGCGTGAACGATTTCCTGAGAGGGTTCATCAACGAGAGGATGATCGACGACCTGTCAAAGTACGATCTGGTAACCGTCTTCACGAAGCTGGACGAGACCTCCGCGCAAGTGAAAGCCTCGCTTGTGGAGTACTTCAGACGAATTGGCCTCCAGCTTGTCGACCTGAAGTTCGAAGGAGTCGACACCACACCCGAGTACCGTGAGAGGCTGTTCTGGCTGAAGGCGGGACGAGTGACGCCCGAGGAAGTGCTCCGGATGGAAACCGTGAAAGAGGCTGCAAAGGAGCTCGGCAAGTCGTCAGGGGCGGCGCTCGGAACCGGAATGGTCCTTGTTCCGCCACTGTTTCAGACTCCTGCAGCGCCTGGAGCACCGGCAATGGCGCTTGTTATCTGTCCAAGCTGTAGTGCCCAAATTCCTTCAACCTCAAAGTTCTGTCCGAGCTGCGGCAAGAGCCTGTCCGCTATGCCGACTCAACCAAGTCAAGTCCCGTCACAGAAGTGCACGAACTGCGGCGAGATACTGCCGACAGGGGCGAAGTTCTGTCATAACTGCGGAACGCAACTTTGACGCGTTGATTCGAGGACTCATTCCAATCAGTCTGGAGTCCAAGTCTCAGTGTTCTTCAGTCCATCCCACATGCAGACGGGATAGAGGACCGCATCTTCTCTGACGCAGCAACCAAGACGCAGTCAGAAGGTCGGTTCGAATCTCGCAGCCCGCACCAAGTGCCCCGACGACGACCAAAAACGCCTCCTCCAATGAGGGTCCAAAACAAGGTGTCCGCACCAAGAGACCCACACACAAAGCTGAGAAGAGAGCGTCTAATCCTTACATGCTTCTATCACAACCTGGGTTCTTGATGACCTCCGAAAAAGCAGCCTCAGTGGTTGCTCTCGTATTCAACCCCGTTCTAGTAGCAGCCTTCACATTCCTTATGCTGTTGTACCCTCAGAACATTGCCTCTCCTTTGCTTGTGGGAATCTCCTTGACGTTCGGTACACTTGTCCCGCTTGTAATGATGTATCTGCTTTCAAAACGCGGTCTGATATCGGATTTCTATGTCTCGGAGAAAGAGGAACGAGCGAAACCTTTCGCTGGGGCAATAATTAGTTACCTTATCGGTAGTTTGGCGTTATTGTTGCTGAGAGCTCCTACCATAATTACGGCTTTGATGCTCTGCTATGCGGGCAACACTCTAGCAATGATGCTGATTACCATCCGATGGAAGATCAGCGTTCATGCCTCAGGGATTGCAGGTCCTACGACCGTTTTGATCTATGGTCTAGGAACATGGGCGAGTATTTTCTTTGCTTTCCTAGTCCCTGTTGGATGGGCGAGAATAAGGCTCAAAGCACATACTCCAACGCAATTGCTCGCCGGGGCGTTGGTGACCATAGCCACGACGTGGGTACAGCTGGATATCTACTTGGCAGTTCTCTGAGAGGCGCGAACGTGAGAGAGTATCCATTTTGACCGACTTGCGGAAACTTGTTCATCTCTCGGCGCTACTTGTCCCGATCCTGACTGAAGTGACTTCCAAAACCGTGGTTCTCACTGTAGTGTGCATCATCGCGATCGTCTACACTCTGGAAGAGCTGCTTCGGCTCAAAGGCCGTCGGTTGCCGATAATCACATCATTCACGTTGAGAATGAGCCGTCCTGAGGAGACGGTACGTTTCATCATTAGACCGATCTACCTTGCGGTTGGAATCATTCTGGCACTGGTTCTCTTTCCAACGAGGATAGCCTATGCGTCAATATGTATCGTAGCGGTCGGTGATCCTGTCGCAGCATACGTTGGAGGAAAAGTCGGCCGTAGGCCCGTTAGGCAAGAGAAAACCCTAGAGGGTTTGGCAGCGGGATTGATCGCCTCTTTCCTTCTAGCCTCTCTTATCGTCTATCCAGTCGTAGCCTTGGTGGGATCAGCCGGAGCTATGCTGATGGAGCTTCTCGATATCCCAGATGACAATCTAACAATGCCGATCGCCGCAGGCGCACTGATGATGATTGTGACTCTAGTCGTCCAGTAGATTCTCTCTAGGTTCTCGGAGTCAGAGGTCTGTATTGAACCGGTGCTATTGTGTGTCCACGCACCAAGAGACCCGACGACGGGGAAACCCCACCAATAGCTTCTCTGATGACCCCTACAATTGTCGCGAAACCCAGCTCATCTAGAACGCAGCGTATGCACATTGTCGTTGTATGCATCAATCGTTCAAAGGAAGAGCTATGAATCTAGCAAGATGAGAGTCCGGGCAGAACTGGAATTCAATCGAGTGCATCGAGGGTTAGGTGGGTCCGACATGCAATGCCCGCTCTGCGGACGCGAAATGGCCATCCTTCCCGGGGTAAGAAGAGGGAGGGTCAGCGAGATTGTGTACTACTGCGAGGAACATGGCTTGCTGGGCAGACCCTCAGCTTCGATTCTCTTGTCGCGGGTATCGAGTTCCAGATCAGAGAACCGAATTTCTGAGCCCAAGAACGACTGAAAGCCAAAGCATGACAGAGGCACTTCCCTCATCTCTCGTTTTCGAGGGGAAGATCCAGCCCTCACACTTCTATGGCCTGTCAGTTTGGCGAGACGGTTTAAATAATATGAAGAGCTTCAGATTGTCAGGACACCGCTACTACGAACGGTGTCTTTGAACCATGTGATATCGGTCAAAGCATTCGATCGCAGACGAGTTGTTCTTCTCACAGAGGATTGGTTGCACATCAAGGTTCGGCACCCAGAGGTAGGAACCGAAGCCGAGCTACTGGCGACTGCCTTGAGTCATCCTGATGAGGCCTACAGTAACAGTCGGGGCGGAGTACACGCTCTCAAGCGTCTACATGAAGCGCATTTCCCCGTGGTTATATACGAGCCGACCAATGATGAAGCACACGTACGAACAGCCTACTTGACGAGCTCGAGAAGGAAGAGTAGGAGGTATCGAGGATCACCATCCCTGAAACACTCCTAGACCTAGACCTAAAGAAGATCCTGGCCAAGGTTGAAGCCACATATCACGTGAAGCTCCCGAGAAAAGTCGTGGCCGTGGACTTCGGTGCCAAAGGCGACCTCTATGTCAGATTCAAGCATGTCGCCAAGCCCGTCGGCGAAGCAACCGAAGACGGGTTCGCTGTCCTCTTCTATGAAGACGGAGATGCTATCGTGGGACTCGAGCTGCTCAACGTGGAGCGCTTCACATGAGAGACGTCCTGCATTCAGAAATCTGCCTAGCTTAATCGAGCATCGCGCGGACGATGACCTGTAGAAGACTCGTGCTCCGTTTCACTGTCTTGCGTCCTCTGTCCTATCATGATTATGGAAGGCTTAATCTTTGAAGACACCGTTCGAAGAAGTCTGGACGTATCAAACGTGAAGATTCTGTTCGTGGAACCGCCTAAACACTTCTGGTTTGTTATGGGAGAGTATCTCCCACCGCCTGTAGGAATCTTGGAACTTGCAGGATACCTCATGGACAAGATGCCCAACGTGGATATCGAGGTGCTGGACTGTCAGGCTGCATCACTTGAATGGGATGCTCTTGAGAAGCACATCGAATCTTGTCGCCCTGACATCGTTGCTTCAAGTAGCCTCTCGACCTGCAACGCCTACACCACCGTTCGAGCCTTGGCGGCAGCCAAGAAAATGGACTCTTCCATCTTGACTATCGCCGGTGGACAACACTTCACAGCAACAGCTGACGAGTCCTTGCGGGCGTATCCCGAGATCGATGTGATTGTACGAGGCGAGGGAGAACCGACACTAGTCGACCTAGTCAGGGCAGTCAAGAACTCCGAGGGCCTCACAGACGTCAAAGGGATATCGTTCCAGAAGGACCGCAGGATCTTTCACAATCCCGACCGGCCTCTGATATCGGACCTCGATCAACTTCCAATGCCGGCGTACCACTTCGTCAAGGATCACATGAGAAAATACCACTTCACAATGATGGCTGGCAAGGCGGTGTACGCACTGGTTGAAGGATCAAGGGGCTGCCCGCACCGTTGCACATTCTGTTCCCAGTGGAAGCACTGGCAAGGCACATGGAGGTCAAAATCCCCGAAGCGTATCGCAGACGAGTTCGAGTTCCTCCACCGAAACTTCGGAGCTGAGTTCCTCTGGCTGACCGATGACAACTTCCCTCTCGGCCCGTCAGCGGAAGAGTTCTGCAATGAGATCGTCAGCCGCGGAATTGCTGACGACATCATGTGGTTTGTGCAAGCCCGATGTGACGACATGGTGCGTCACAAGGATATGCTGCAGAAGATGCGTTCCGCCGGGTGTATGTGGATCCTGACTGGCGCCGAGAGTGGGAGCGAGGAGACCCTACGGAGCGTTGGGAAGAAGATCAGTCCCGATCAGACGCGCGACGCGGTTCGTCTGATGAAGAAGAACGACATCTTCGGCCAGACAACATTCATCATCGGCCACCGCGATGACACGCGTGAAACTCTCGCTGATCTGAGGGAATTCGTCGGTGATGTTGATCCCGACCTCGCGATCTTCATGGTCTTGACTCCGTTTCCAGGAACCGAGGTGTACGAGGACGCGAAGAAGAACGGCTGGATAGAGGACTCGAACTGGGCAAACTACGACATGGTCCACCCAATCATGCCCACAGAGACGCTGAGTAGGGAGGAGCTACAAGAGGAGCTGCTCAGATGCTACGCTGAATTTTACGGCTCGTGGGCTCGGAGGCTTAGCGGCTTCTTCTCGTCGAACAAGCTCAAGAGGAAGACTTACCGATACCTCGCGAGCCAGTCGCTCCTGAAGCAACTCAAACCTTAGCCGGATCTGTCAAGCCACATGAGAAGCCAAGAGACACGGCTCAGCTACGTTGTGTTTCTTCTGGCGGTTTCAGCCTTTGGTCTTGTCATCTCAGCTGGCTTGCTGGGCAATCGGGCTCCGTTTCCGCCAGAACTCGGCGTGAGAAGAGCGCTTGCCGCGCTGGCTTATGGATCAGTCTGTGTGGCGGGTATCTTGGCGGCACTGTTCCCAGTCGCTTGCTCAGGATTTCTCGGAATCCGACGGGCTTCAACAGAAGACATGGGAACGCTTGAGACGAGAGCAACGACACTACTAGGCGTATTGGTGCTTCACGGCCATCATCCTGCTGGAAAGGACGAGGGAAGGCACGAGCTTCGAGTGGGTCCGAAGAGCTTCTGCGCAACCTGTTTCGGTCTGCTCACGGGTGCGGTTGTCTCGTTGACGGTGATTGCGATCTTCGCTCTCTCGGGTTGGGTGGACGGCCGCTTCGTGTACGGTCTGTATTATGCTGGAGTTGCAGGGGTCATGCTGGGCCTTGTCCCGACCATTGTGGTAGGGATCGGCGCGCGGGCAAGGTTCGCTCTCGCCGCCGTCTTCGTCTTGGGAACATGTCTCATGCTAGTCGCCACTGACATCCTGGCCGCGAATTTGGTCGCTGATCTGTTCGTTGTACTGCTCGCGGTCTTCTGGCTTCTCTCGCGGATCTCGCTGTCTCACCGGCGTGAGTATCGGTAGAGGCCGCCGAGCAGAACGGCTATTCCGACGAAGACGAGGATGAGCGGCCAGAAGATGTCGCCTATGCCGGGCATGAA
>Ga0315312_1000860_pt1 | contig 28716 bp, 19 predicted proteins | sample TDP7_MG_FD_203629 | JGI IMG/M metagenome (GOLD analysis project Ga0315312, IMG submission 203629) | Freshwater sediment microbial communities from Lake Towuti, South Sulawesi, Indonesia - TDP7 | ecosystem: Environmental > Aquatic > Freshwater > Lake > Sediment | place: Indonesia: South Sulawesi... | reverse complement strand
CAACTAATTTGTTTGCTTCAGGTAACGTAGGCATCGGGACGACGGGACCAGACTCAAAGTTACATGTAATAGGTGGTTTATGCGTTGAATCAAGTGATACAGGCTGTGCAGCTGGCAACGCAGAGATACGGGCAGCTAAATTCACTGATGTAGATAGCACTGGTTACTATCTTGATCCTTACAGCACAAGCTACTTAAATTACGTGAATGTAGCGAGCAATATCACACTTGGAAATGGAGGAGCAACTGTAACCAATAGAATCCTGGGAAAAAGAAACTTCTATGCTGGTGATAACACCGAAGTCTCGACAGGCTCAACAACCTATGTGGAAAAGAAAAACATGGTTGGTGCATTCGATGACACCTACAGCATAAAACCAAGATACGTCAATGTTTTGGCAAGGCTTTTGAACACTGGTGGTTACACGACTTACCTGAACGTCACTTTCAACACAACCTCAACTCTTTGTGCTCAGGGAGAGCTGACAACAACAAGCTCAAGCTATACCCTTGTTAAATCTTCGATAGACGTTTCTAGCTGTTCGAACGGACCAGTTGATATACATGTTTACCTTAAAACAAGCAATGCAGCTGGGACTGCAAAGAATGAACTGATAGAGTTCTGGTTTGTTGAGTAGGAATAATATGGAGATGTCAATAAATTCAAAGCCTCTTGAGGATAAAAAACAAAAAATAAGCCTGAAACTATTGGCGAAAGGAAATAAAAGAAAACTTACTCTTCTAGCCTTACTCTTAATTTTCATTTCTTCCCTTTTCATCTTCTCCAAGTTTGAAGAGCTTTCAAGGATTAGCTTGAACCAAACGAATATCACAACAACCACGACAATTACATCTCAAGAGAATGTAAGCTTGCCAGAAGGTGTTGTTGGTATAGGAAGAGAAGGAAGAATAAAAATTGTTTAACTTTAAATTCAAGGAAGCTAAATCTGAATTATGAAGATTGCTACAATCGGTATTATCCTCTCCATTATTTTGATTGCTGTTTCTGTATATTTCCTTTTCTTATCTAAGGAGAAAGGAGTTGCTCCTAGCACTACAACAACTCTTCCACCAACGACAACAACAAGCATGCCAAGCGGAGGAGGTGAAAGGATAATAACGATCAGAGAGGTTTCTATCTACTCAGACAGGTTTGAACCTCCTCAGTTAAATATAAATGCTAATGAAAAGGTGAAGTGGGTCAATAAAGACAATAAACAACACGAAGTTGTTTGTGTTGCTGGCGAAACGCCCCTCTTCGACGCAATCTTGAATTCTGAAGATATGTGGGAATTTTATATAAGCGAATACACAGAGTGCTGGGACCCCTTAGTCAGCGAAGAGGGAATGAGAATGAGCATTACCGTCGAGGGCTGATCAAACTATTTTAATCCTTCCCCCTCTTATCCCGATAACTTCACCACCTGCCCAGTAGCCGTTTGCATCACACTTCCATGAACCAACAGAACTCCCGGGGTTAACGTCTTGAACAAAATTATAGCCAGAACCCGACCCGCCGACTGCTTTACAATAAAAGAGCTCACCGTTATAGGCAACATATCTTTGGCTTGAATCTCTGTTGTTGTGAGTAACGCTTTCCCCACTAGTGCAGGCTGAGTTTCCAGGGCCAGAATTCTCAAAGACGTCACTCGTGCCATCATCACCACAACAATTGGGATTATTTCCAGCCGTATACGTAGAAAACCATGATTTTGCTTGACAATTATAACTACTTCCGTCCTCGCATCTTGCTTGAGAAGTATCTCTGTCCCAGCTTGTCCCCCCGATGCTACCATCATTGCACGACACACCCTCTGCTCTCGTGCCTTGTGTCGGACAGCATGTTGATGTCCCTGCAGAGCAGTATGTACTACCATATGCGCCATCTCCATACGACCCGTCACCACAACTGCCTCCACCATAGTAACACGTTGTGCCAGTCCAGTAGCCCCACCCATAAACAGTGGAAGAATAACCATATTGAGATGACCCGTCACTGCAAGACCAGTCGCCCCAGTAACAAGTCCTGCTAGTCCCACTTCCGCTAAGATAGCCGTTACCGTAAAGAGTTACCGTCGAGCTGCTAGAACACGCAACCCCATCTGTGCATCCAGTAATGTCGTTCGGATAACATGTCCCTGTGGTTGAAGTTGAAGGCGTGCCTGTATAGTATCCGTTGCCATAGCATGCATTGCTCGCACCGTTACTGCATCCGACATCAGCAGTGCATGTCACATCACCAGAATAGCAAGTAATAGAAGTTGAGGTTGTTAGGCTGCCTGAATAGTATCCGTTGCCATAGCACGAGCTCGTCGTAGCACCGTTCGCTCCAGAGGCAGCCGTACAAGTGATATCACCGTAGTAGCAAGTTGGCTGTGTTGCGGATGTGCATGCCGGACAGTAACCATTTCCGTAATAGGTTGCGGGTGAAACATAGCTGCCAGCATTGCATCGTTCGCAAGTCAAACTGGTGGCAGTTGTAGGGCTAGCGGAATAATAATAAGAATTCTCAGCCCCATCATCGCCGCAGCATCGTGTACCGCTTGTCGGAGCGTTTGTAAACCATGAGTAAGCCGTACAGCCAGAAGCAGTAGAAGTACAATAAGAGGAAGCAGAATCTCGGTCGTAATCTGTATAATGGCAATAAGGATCTGTGGCATCGCAAGTAATTCCACTCCTATAAGTCCCTTGGCTTGGACAGCAGGTTGTGCCAACGCCTGAGCAGGCTAAACTACAACTTGAATAAGTTTCACCCAAGGAACACATATCATTGTAGTAACAAGTGGTGCCTGAAGCGCAAGGCCCAGTACAGCTAGGACATACACATGGGTCGTCAAGAGGAGCCGTATAAGTGCTACTGCCACAATTTTCTTGATATTTGCATGTGTCTCCGACTACACAAGAACTACCACAGCCGGGGCAGACACATGCATGTGAAGAATAAGATTCACCAGTAGAGGTGCAGGAATCGCTGTAGTAACATACGTCGCTTACAACGCAACCTCCTGAACAGCCAGTACATTTACAATCAGGCGACTCAGATGCATAGCCACAATATATATAACCTGGCCCTCCTCCCTGAGATCCACATGAAATTGGCTCTGTATAACTATCGTAACAACATCCTGTGTCGAGATCATAAAAACATCTACCAAGTCCAATGTCAGTTCTTATGTAACTTGATGGGCAACTCCCCCCTCCCGGAGCAGAACAGCCACTATTACCTGGACAATATCGAGTGGCAGGACATGAAGAAGCCAAAACAATCCTATTTGACCCAAAGAAATAGATTTGGTAGAAAATTAAGAAAGATAAAATTAAAGCATAAATTCCAATCTTTGTTAAAGCTTTCCTACTAAGTTTTATTCCAAACAATTGCCTGGACTTGAAGGAAACCACAACATCGATCCAAATTGTAATCAAAATTGACAGCAAAAGTGTTTGAGGGGTGAGGTTAAAAGCAAACAGGGAAACGATTGGAATTAAGAGACTCGCTGACTGAAAATAGAGAGTAATGGTTGCAAACGTCCCCTTTCTTGAAAGAAATTCTAATTTTCTGTACTTTCTTTTCATTGAATGCACTCTACTATATTTAATTTCTACGGAAGGATTAATAAATTTGCTTTCTCATATAAACTGTGTAATTGAAAAGTCCAGCGAAAGTCTTGACTGCATAGTAATTCTCTGAAAAGTATTTTTTTATCGATGGGACTAAAGAATATAGATTGTCCATTTCTATGAAAATTTTCGGTGGGTCTCTTTTTATCCTCTGAAGGACTTCTTGTTCACCCTCGTACAGCAAATGCCTTGGATATGAATCAAGATAATTGGCTGAAATTTTTCTATTGGTGGCGAAAGAGACATAATTTGTAACTACCGGCTCGCCGAAAATGACATCATCGGAATTTGTGTTGTTCTCTACGAATCGTATAATCTGAATCAAATTTTCTGAAGACTTCGGATTCATATAAAAATCGAAAGTGGGGAAATTGTGAAATAAAGACAAAATAAAAACTAGAACTATCAGAATTTTAATTATCTTTTCTTTGGATTCGAGAAACACGTTCCCAGTGGCCAGCATGATAAGGGGTAGGGACAATAAAAAATAGTGATAGATGATTGTTTTAAGAGAAAACAAAATTAGTAAATCCATGATTATAGGGTAAGAAGGAAACAAAAGAATAAATCGGTTTTTCTTTAGGTATGCAAAAATCGATGATAAAAAGGCAAGAAAGAGGGAAAAATAACCAAAGTCCAAGTACTGAAAAACTAATTTTGGCAGACGAGCTTCAACGATTTTTGTCTCCATTTGAAACGAGATTGAATTATCGATAAAACCAGTTCCAAAGACAAAGAACAAGAATATAAAAATTATTGCCGTGAGTGTAAAAAAGTAAATCAAAAATTTAGTTATCGATTTTTTTTCCAAATAGAGTAAAATCAAAACAAATGGTAAATAGACGATTATCAAATACCTGAAAAATAACCCAAGTGAAAAGGCTATGCCTGCAAGTGTTAGTTTGTCCTTTAATATCAAATAGATAGAAAGGAGAAAAATGAAAACTATTTCCCACATTCCATACTCCTGACCTGAGAAGATAAGAAAGCCTGGGAAGAAAAGTAAGAAAAGTGATGCCAATACTGCTGTTCTGTTCTTGAAAAGTTCATTTCCTATAAAGAAAATCAAAAAAATTGAACCAAAACTCACTATTAAGGAAAATATCTTGATAATCAAAAAATTTGTACCAAAAATTTTGAAAACAAAGGCCAATAAGTACAGTTGAAATGGGGGGTGAGCAAAGAAAAAGTCTTTGTACGGTACCTTGCCATTCGATACCTCCTTTCCCATGTTGATGTACGTGTTCTCGTCAGAAAATGTAGGACGGAGGAAAAACAATTTTACAGAAAAAAGGAAAAGGGTCAAAAATATTAGAAGAAGCGAATGTTTGTTTTTTTGAAGAACTCTCATAAATAAACCTTTTTTCTTTCCCGAATTTATTTAAATAACGACCTAAAAATGTATTGGAAAGTGTCTAAGACGTATAAAATTTCTTGAAAACTTTTAACGTGCAATAGAGAAAAAATTTTCGTCGGTCTCAGGTAGAATTCTTTGTAAGCCTTTTTCCAATATATTTCGACCTCTTTTGGGTTCAAATTAAAAATCTTATACATGCTCTTTCCACCGTAGTAACTCAATTTGGACCAATCCCTGTACAAGAATCTTCCCTGATTTTCAATCAACCGGTAAAGCTCGGTGTCGGGTAATGGCGTGGTGATAGCAAATTGAGCAATTTTCGGATCTAGTTCTTTCGCAAATTCTATGGTATCTTGCATCGTCTCGGCGGTGTCGTAAGGAAACCCGAACTGAAAGAAAACTTTTAATACCATTCCAACTGACTTTATATTTTCAGCGCTTTCTCGAACCACTCTAAGGTCTTGGTTTCTTTTTATCTTGTCCACAACTTCTTGATTTCCAGATTCGGCGCCAATCGCAACCAGATAACAACCAGCCCTCTTCATTTTCCTCAGAAGTTCTGGTCTTGCGTCCTCAGCTCTTATCCCGTTATCGCATTTCCATGCTATACCAATTTTCTTTCCGATTATAAGATCACATATCTTCTCTGCTCTTTTCGTATCCAAAGCAAAGGCGTCGTCGTGGATGCTTAACTCTCTTGCACCAAAGCTGTCTATCAAGTATTCTATTTCTTCGACAACATTTTCTGGTCTCCTTGTCCTGAACTTGGAACCAAAAATGCTCTTATTGCAGTAGATGCATTGGTGGGGGCAACCTCTTGAAGTCAAAATTGGAACATCGGGCCTATCCCTACAATAACTTTTGTATTTTCGCAAATTGGGAAATAGGCTCCAGTCAGGAAATGGTATTTTATCTATATCCAAAATAGGTGGTTGTGGGACAAAAACAGCTCCATCATCCTTCTTTAAAGCAATTCCAGCTTTGCCGTAGATAGTTCTTTTATCATGAAATGCTGTTATCTTCTGCTTTTTTTCAAGATAACTTACTAGAGACTTGAATGAATTTTCTCCTTCTCCTACGATAACATAATCAGAAAATTGAAGAAGTTCATCGTAGATTGTACAAAGAGGTCCTCCCAAAACAATTTTTCCATTGAATTTTTCTCCTCTAAGCTTTCTACATATTGCTTTAGCCGTGAAAAAATTTCCTACAGTCAAGTAAATGCCAACCAAATCGGGATTTTTCTCAAGAATCCATTCAACAGTCTTTTCTACGCTTAGAGAGAAGAGATGAGCATCTATCACGTTGACATCTTGGTTCATTGATCCTGCAATTGAAGCTATGTAAGCAAGACCCATAGGTGGATAAGTTTCCAAACACTTGCTGTCAGGATTTGGATTAACCAAAGTAATTCTCATACATTAACATTAAAAAAAGGTAAATAAGTTTTTGAGGTAGTATGGATTTAGAAGGTAGAATATGAAATGTTTCCTGAGGTGCTTGAGGATAAACCCTGGCCTCAGATAAAACATCCTGTAGATTTTTTTCTGTAATTGGTTTAACTCTTCGTCACTCAATTCACTCAAGTTGACAAACTCCGGGTTGTAATGGTAGAATTTGCCGTCAAATTTCGGTTTATTGCTTTTGAAAAATGTGGAGTAGGCTGGAGAGCCAGGATAGGGAGTGAAGTAAGCAATCTGCAACATTTCTGGATCAGTTTCTTTGATGAGCCTTATTGTTTCGTGGACTTCATTTCTAGTTTCACTTGGACTAGCCAAAATAAACATAGCGAGAACAGGAAGTCCAGCTTCTTTCGCTTCCTTGAAGAATTTTTTTGTCATAGACTTCCAATCCACTTTTTTAAAGGTCTTTTTAATCACATCAACCACTATCCTATTTGATCCCGACTCGACGCCAATCTTAACCAAGCAACAGCCAGCATTCCTCATTTTTCTCATAATTTTCTTGTCAAGTTGATCAAGCCTACCATGACATATCCATTTAACATTCAGTTTTCTATTGATTATTTCGTCACATAAGTCAGACATAAATTTTCTTGAAATAGTCGGTGTGTCATCCAAAAAAGATACGATGTTTACGCCCATTGCTTTCAAATACTCCATCTCGTCTACTACATTTTTGACAGACCTGAACCTGAAACTTCTTCCAAAGGATTCTCTGATCGTAGGCGAACAGAAGATACAATCGTAGGGACAACCTCTGGTAGCTAAAATATAACCCCATTTCGCTTTTTGAATCATAGGTACGGGATAGAAACTTTTGTATTTTTCAGGTTTGAAGAATTCGTGTTTGGGTTGGGGAAGTTCGTCCAAATTTTTCACAAGAGCTAATTTTGGTATATTTTTCTTTCCAAGATAATACAAACCTTCAAAAGACTTTGGGATGTGACCAGACTTCAATTCCTCAAGGAAATTAAGCATAGTTAGCTCGCACTCGCCCAGAAGCAGATAGTCAACGGGCGACTCCCTATAAATCAAACTGTTGGGGGCGAACGAAGCATGCTGTCCTACGCATATGATTTTTGCCTTGCTTCTTTTTTTCAACTCTTTAAGGAATTGGAGAGAAAAATCAAAGTCGTATGTCATGAAATAAACTATGACGACGTCGGGATTGAAATCCACGGATTTTTCCATCAATTCGTGGGTTGATTTCTCTAGCCTTGAATCAAAGAATTCTATCGTATACTCTTTTTCAAGTAGGGGCATCATATAACCTAGCATAATAGGCGGCAGTATATTTCTTGGATGCTCGTGTTTCTTGTAAATATAAGGCGAACCGAGCCTGAGAAAAAGAATTCTTGAGATATTCATATTCTTTAATTGAAAAAATTAATTTAAATTTTTCATTTTATTTAAGAAAAACATTGGTACAAAAAGAAACAGATACCATGAAAATTTCGGCATATTAATTAATAAATTACATTGCAATTATTATTGATGTTCCGATACGCAAAATTGGCTGAAAGAGTTCTTCTTGTCAACCTGTATAGAAAGTTTGGGTTCCCGTTCACAATGCCATACAAGTACACATTTCTAGTGACAAATCTTTGCCAGTCTAGATGCTTAACCTGCAATATTTGGAAAATATACAAAAAGAAGCCAAGCGAGATGAAAAATGAGCTTAAATTAAAGGACTATGAAAAAATATTCGAAAACATTAAAAATGATGTTTTTTGGTTAAATTTCTCCGGTGGTGAGCCCTTCTTAAGAAAAGACTTGGTAGAAATAACCAAACTTGCCTTTGAGAAATTCAAGAATTTGATTATTTTTAACATTCCCACTAACGGATTTGAAACAAAATTGATAAAAAGAAGAATCGAACAGATTTTGAAGCTCAAAAAGGACAATATCAAATTCTTTATCACAATTAGTTTGGATGGCCCTGAGAAACTACACGATAAAATAAGGGGAACTAAGGGGGCTTATAAGAAGGCTAAGAAAACTTATGATGTCTTAAGCCAACTCAGTAAGAAATACGAAAACTTTTTTGTTGGCTTTCAGGCAACCTTGAGCAAATATAATATAGATAGGTATAAAGAGGTGTTTGGAGAAATAAGAAATTCACCATTGCCAATAATTGCATTTTCTGCAGAAAGTTATTATTTCAATAATTTGGGTTCAAATGTCAAATTGCAAAAAATTGAAAAAAGGAAGGTTTTGAAAGCCATAAGATATTTTTGTGAGAATTACCCTAGTTCCGAATTAGAGAGTTTTATTCCTAAAAGATATTTAAATCTGGCTGCAGAATTTTTTAAAAATCCTAAAAAATTGGTATTGCCTTGTTTTGCATCTTTTTCTACGATGACTGTTGATTCTTACGGAAATGTTTATCCATGTGCATATTTTTCTGACAGTATAGGGAATGTTAAAAATTTTGGATTTGGTTTAAAAAACGTGTTGAAAACGAATGAAGCAAACTTATTAAGAAAAGTTGTAAAAAACGGTGAATGCATTCGTTGTTGGGCAAACTGCGAGGCGTATCCATCGATTATTCAAACATTATCGTTTTTTTAATTGTACTTTAAATTCACTTTTTGTATACATGCCAAACCTCTTCATGAAATGCTTGATCGACCCATGGAATTCTATCAACAAGCTTGTAATTTCTTTCTACATAAGTCAACACGTTCGTAATTAGTGGCAATCTTTTAAAGTAAATAACTGTGGAATAGTTCTGAGATTCAAAATAATTATATGCTTCATCGGTGGAAATTACTCCCATTTTCTCAAGCTCATAAGCACTCCAAAGTTCAGGTGAGGGTTGTTTTTTAGAAATTAAGGAATAGCCAGCATGTTCGATTAAAACATTGCCTATACTGCTGTTGACATAAGATTGTATTTTTTGATCGGACAGTAAATTGGCAAGTGGGACGGAAGTATTCGGATTAAGAATATAGGAAAAAATTCTTGCATCATAACTCAAAGAAATTATTATTTGAATAGACACAAGGATTAATATAAAATAGAAATCAATCTTATCTTTGGTCTGTTTTAATAGTACGCCAACTAAAATGGATACAACTGCAGTCACTTCAAGAAGATAATTGATCCAACTTCCTTCTCTAGATAATTTAATTAATAAAATTATTAAGGCAAAAAAAATCCAAAAAAATAGAAAGTCTTTCCTTTTTCTTAAAAAATAAAATAAGGCTATGATTAGAAAGATTAGGCTTTCCCTCAAACTAAAGAAAACTGTCATTAACGAAAAATCAATCAATCCTCTTGAGTAATGGAAAGTGTGCAAAAGAAACTGGCCATTGGTTAAGAAATTTATTAAAATTATTATAACGATTGAGGGTATCAAAAATAAAATTAAAAATTTTACTCCAATCTTCTTATCTCTCAAAATGAGATATAAAAATGCAGAGATGGGAGCTGCTAAAAAAGTTTGATTCGTAAAAATTGCTAGAATAAAGAAAAAAACAGATAAGATTAGGTTTTTGTGTTTTTTATAGCTTAAAAGGAAATAAACGCCCGCGAGAGAAAACAAAAGTGCTATCATGTCAACCCTTGCTTGAGTTGCCATTTGGAAAGTTACATAAGAGGAGAAAAATATCAGCATGGGGAGTAAACTAATTTTTGTATCATTCGTTATTTTTTTGACTATGAGAAAAATAAACGCCCCGGAAATTAATGATGCTAGAAAAACTAAAATTCTCGCCGAGAACAAAGTCTCTCCAAAAATTATCATAGAAAAATAGTTTAAGATATAAAACAACGGCGGGTGTTTTACTACGGAAAATTGAAGTGGTGTACGAATATCATTATAGAGTGGGCCACCATGCAACAGTCTTATGGCAGGTATAATTACATAACTCTCAGTCACGTCTAAATCATAGGGATAAAAAAGTACTGTGAAAGAAAGGTAAAGAAAGTTTAGGAAAAAGAATAAAAAGGATATTATAAGAAATAGCAAAAATTTATCATGCCAGTGTATTTTTTTTAATTCTTTTAAACTTTCGGACTTAAACAAAATTCGGAATTTGAGTTTTTTCATTATTTCGTTAAACCATAGAAACACCATCGCTACTAAAAGAAATGCCGTAGATAAAAACAGTATTGGACATCGAGTAGGTGCGGAAGCTCTTACATCAATACTTTTTGATTCAACTAAAGCATCAAGTAATTTGCTCCTAGGGCCACAATTAAAAAAAGATGGGTAATAGTAATCGTGGAGCGGATTACCCAGAACTTCAAAATTTTCAAATTTTTTCTTAATTATCTCGGGCATAAATGGACTAGAAGATGATTGCAATGCGTCTTCATAAGAATCTGTCACACCAGCAAAATTGTTAAGGGCTGAGATAAACAAAAGTATAATGACAAGAGGTAAAAAATATTTCTTTTTTAAAACATAGGTTATTGGAAGAACTATAAAGGGCATTGCTACTGTTAAAAGTCTTGGACCGAAACTAGAACCATGCCACCAAGCCCACCAGGTTGACGCAGCAAATAATACTAGAACAAAAATCAGAAAAATCAGGATCGTCTCCAACGGAAGTTTTCTCCTCATGAGATAAAGGCCGTAAAAGGAAAAGAAAAGAACTGGAAAATAAATAAATAATCCTCTATAGGGGAAGAATAACAGTCTAAGAGCAACGTGTAAGTTATAAGGAATGTCTATAATCACACCATTTTTTCCAGGAAGTCCTGACCATATATCTGGGTCAAGATGATTTCGGGGTAAATCAAATGGGTTGCCAAAAACCATAAAGTTGTAAAGAAGGAATGGTAGTAAGCCGATAAAAGCCCCGAATAAAAAGCAAAAAGATTCCTTATATTTTCTTTTGGCGAGCACGTAGATGTATAACAAGGCGACTATGATTAAAGATAGGAAATCTAAAGAAACTGAAAATCCAGCCAAAATACCGGCTAAAATAAAATGCGGGTTTTTATTTTTCTGTTTAGTGTATAAGTAAATCAAGTAAAAAGACAAAAAGATGAAAAATGCACCACCGCCATGGCCCATAAAGACTAAGCCATAATGAAATGCTAAAGATCCTATACCGTAGATTGCTGTTAAAATTAATCTGTCCCTCTCTTTATCGGTCCAAAATCTACTAAATTTATAAACCAACACTACTGCCAAAGAAGAAAAAAGTGATGAAGTGAATAGAACGACTATAAACAGAGAACTTAATTCAAAAAAACCAGGGTTATAGTAATATATTATTTGAGAGGAGCGAATTGTTTTGGTATCGTATTCTGGGCTGCCTTGATTCGATTGTATAAAATCTTTAGGGAAAAGATTGTAATAGATAAATTTCCATGTAGAATAAACTGGGGCCGCTAAAAAAGATAGGCCTGGTTCTTTATCGGAATAATAATGGCCTTTGAAGAAAGACCTATCAGAAGTCTGGTTATGGTAAGTGTCTATTTCGAATCTTCCTTCATTAGCTATCGCTTTAGTTAATGAAAAAATGGAAGTTTCTCGCATACCTGGCCAATTTATGAAAATGGCATATATTACGAAAAATGTAAAAAAGATTTTAAGCTCTCTTTTTGAAATGATATTTGAAACCATATTTTCTATTTAATTAGATATTTTTGTATTAAAAAATTTATCAGACAAGCGATTTTGCGTAATTTTTTTAAATCGATAGACAGTTAATAAATTAAAGAGATGTATGAAAATAACTTTAATAAATCCTCCTCATGTCAGTGGTGTATATTCAGCTCCACCTCTTGGACTTGCGTATATAGCATCAATGTTAATATTTGAGGGTCACGATGTAAAAATAATCGATGCTCCTGTGATGAGTTATGACTTTTCTAATATCAAAAAAAAGGTAAAAATTCATGATCCAGATGTCATAGGAATCACTGCAATGACTCCTACCATAAATTCCGCTCTTATGACTGCAAATGTTTTGTCTAGTCTTCAAGTACCCATAATAATGGGGGGGCCACATCCAACAGTCATGGCAAATGAGATTTTAGAAAAAAATGAAAATGTGGATTTTGTCGTCAGGGGGGAAGGAGAGCTCACAATGATAGAATTAGTTGAAACTCTCAAACAAAATAAATTTTCAGAAATAAAGAAAATCAAAGGCTTAACATTCAGAAAAAATAAAAAAATCATCGCAACACCAAACAGACCATTTATTGAAGATCTTGACAAACTTCCATTTCCTGCATTTAATCTATTACCATTGAAGAAATATAGACAGAGAGTTGGTCGTCCTTCTAATTTTTTGACTATAATAACCAGCAGGGGTTGTCCATTCAGATGCTCGTTTTGTTCAAAGAGTGTTTTTGGAAAAAAATATAGATTTAGAAGTCCTGAAAATATTTTCAAAGAAATAATACACCTCATAGACACTTACAAAATTAAAGAAATAGTTTTTTATGATGATGTCTTCACTTTAAATAGAAAAAGAATTCTAGATTTGTGTGATTTAATCATTAAGAATAAGATAGATATCCCATGGAGGTGTGAAACCCGAACTGACCTTGTAGACGAATTTCTGTTAATGAAAATAAAAAAAGCGGGATGTTATCTCATCGCTTATGGTGTTGAGTCAGGTAGTTCAAAACTATTAAAGGTAATCAAAAAAGATATAACCAAACAACAAATAAGAAAAGCTTTCAAAATCACAAAAAAGGCAGGAATCGAAACTATGGGTTATTTTATGGTAGGGATTCCAGGTGAATCTGAGAAAACAATAAAAGAAACTTTAAATTTTGCTATTGAATTAGAGCCAGATCATGTCCAATTCTCTTTAGCTACTCCATTTCCAGATACAGAATTATTTAGAATGGTTGAAGACAAAATTTCAAAAGATTGGTCAAAATTTGTTTATTTTGGAGATTTTTCATCGAAGAATTATGGTAGTTTATACTCTGAACAACTTATATCTCAGTACAAAAATTTGATTAAAAAGTTTTATTTTAGACCATCCTATGTAATTAAAAGGTTATTGAAATTAAGAAGCTTGGATAACATCAAAAGAGACTTCTCCAATTTAAAATTGTTTCTAAATTTAGCCCGTTAATCTGCTCAAAACAATTCATGAAATATAAGAATTAAATGTCTTAAACCGTCTCTTAAAACTTTTAACTTTCTCTTACCAATACGTTTCTTATATACAATTGGTACTTCTGCGATTTTCAATTTTTTTTTCTTAGCTTTAATAACCATCTCACTTGCAAACTCCATGCCATTGCTATTTAATTTCAATCTTTTGATAGATTTCTTTTTGAATAATCGCAAACCAGATTGTGAGTCGGAAACATCGGCCTTAAAAAATAAATTTATTAAAAAGGTAAGCAATTTATTACCAGCAAAATTAATCAATGGCATTGATCCTCTTTCAAGTCCACCCTTAAATCTTGACGCCAAAGTGATATCAGCATTTTGTTCTAGAAATTCATTAAAAATTTTGGGGATTTCTTTGGGAGAATAACTGCCGTCTCCATCGATGAACAAGATATTATTATATTTAGATTTTTCTATTCCTTTTCTGATGGCAACCCCGTAGCCCTGTCTATGTTCATTCAAAACTATTGCACCTAATTTTTTTGCTATATGACCACTTCTATCAGAAGAACTATTGACAACAATTATTTCTGATTTGATGTCTTTAGTATTTTTAATTATACTTTTTATGACATTCCCAATAGATTTTTCTTCATTTTTTACCGGTATTACAATGGATAGTGTCACGTAATTAACCTACTTAAATTCAAATTAAATAACTCAATTCCAGCTTTAATATTTCTCTTCAAGTTTATGCCGTTCCTAAAAGCAAGTACATTTCTAAATAAAAATCGTGGTCTTAAATAAAAATTCAAGTAAGCTCTTCCAATCCATTTTGTGAGTTCTTCTTTGGTAAGGTATTTAGTTCTAACCAACGGCATTTTACTATGAGAAGAAAATTTATACCAATCGAATTCTGACAATAATCCCATTCTTTTAATATCATTGTAAATCTCGGTATTGGGGTAAGGTGTTAACACATTGAAATATGCAATATCCGCATTCAAACCCTTTGCAAATTCTATTGTGTCTTTTATATCCCTCATAGATTCCCATGGAAACCCAATAATAAAACTAACTTTAGTTTGAATTCCAAGATTCTTGGTGTATTTGCATGCATTTTTTGCCTGCTTGAGTGATATTTGTTTTTTTATTTTTTTGAGTGTTTTTAGGCAACCTGACTCAACACCATAAATAATACTGACACATCCTGACTTCTTCATTTTAACTAGCAAATCTTTTGATATATTATCAACTCGTGACAAACATTCCCATATGATATCTAATTTTCTTTCATTTATCATATCACAAATTTTTTTAGTTCGTTCGTTTGAAAGTGTAAATTCATCATCTTGAAAATAGATATGTCTAATTTTATATTTTTCGTAAAGCAATTCTATTTCTTCAATAACTCTTTTAGGACTGCGTGTTCTATAGATGTGTCCGAACATAGCAGAACTTGAACAAAAAGTGCATGAGAATGGGCAGCCACGAGAAGTAATCATTGATGAAAATCTTCTCCCAACATCAAAAGTTGCATATGGTCTATAATATTTCATAGGTAAAAGATGATATGCTGGTAGTGGCAAGCTATCAATGTTCTTAATCATCTCATGATTCTGTGTTTTAATTATTTTTCCATTTGATTTGAATACTATACCTTTTACATCCTTTACGTTTCCACCAGAATATATTTTATCAATTAGTTCTTTGGCAATTATTTCACCCTCTCCTATGACAGCATAATCTATTGTGTTATTGATAAAACAGGTTTCCGGCATAATCGAGGCATGGGGACCTCCAACAATAACTTTAGTATTATCATCGATACTTTTAACGAGAGATGCTATATTCATAATATTTTCAAAGTTGGAGGTTGTGCCCGTAATGCCCACTATTTCTGGTTTATTTCTTTTTATTTGCTCAGCAATTTCTTTCATGTTTAAATTCAAAGCAAATGCATCTAAAATTTTCACCTTATGACCAAAGTTTTCAAGATAGGACGCAATATAAGCCAACCCTAAAGGTGGACATCTTGGACTGGTAGATTCCAATGGCCCATAACTAAATGGAGGATTGACAAGAAGTATCATAATAGTTTATACATAAAAGAAATTATTTATAAATTAAATGATAGGTAAAAACATCGAAATATTTTTCTTTAAAATGAGTGATGGAGTGAAAGATTTTCTGAAAATTTTTCATGACCCCTCGCATTTTATCGCAATAATAAGCTTAATTGCATTGACACTTTACCAAGGTCTATATTATTTTAATTATTATTACGTGCCCAATACGGACTTCATCTTGGATGTTGTACATGACACAAAACTTGTTCAAGAGATATTTTTTCATCCTGAAAAATTGATAAGTAACTTGGAAAAGTTGACTTATAAACGTTTACCGTTCTATTTAACAATCCTTTCTGTAACGGAATTGTTTACAAATATTTTCATAAGTATTAGACTTCCTTTTTTATTTACGGCTCAAGTGATAAATTTATTCCTCTCTTTATTAGCTGTGACTTTAATCTATATTTTTTCTTCAAAAATTTTAGGTAAGTTTGGTTTCTTGGTACCAATCTTAATTCTCTTTAACAAAAGTATGGTATACGTTACCGCACACCCGACTTTTGATTTATTATTAATCAACACGGTTTTCCTGACCCTCTATTTGAGTCTGAAAAATTCAAAGAAATCTTATTTTACTGCTTTTTTAGCAACTATGACCAAGCCAGAAGGGATATTAATAGTACCTTCAATTCTTATAAAAGATTTACTTTATTCCAATAAAAAAATGTTTGTTTTATTAATTGGAATTATCATTAGCTTACCCCTATTACTGTGGATATTCCTAAGCTATAGATTTATTGGTTATTATCCGCTTTTAACTGAAATGATTACCCAGGAAGGCAAAAGATTTAAATTCTTCTTTAATATCATTTCTGAAATTATTAACACTTTCTACCCCCAGACAGGAATACGTGAATATTTATTTTTGCTTTTATTTGAAGCCGTAATTTTAATTTTATTTTTTATTGGCGTATATTCTCTTATAAAAAACAGGGAATTAATTTTATCATCAGTAATTTTTTTATTAACATATACTTTAGCACAAAGTATACATCCATACACTAATTGGAGGTATATACTAACCATACTACCTATCATTATAATATTTATTATCCAAGGGTTCAAGCTAGTTATTAAAAAATTTTACGAAATATGGAAAATTCACAGAATATCAAAATTTGAATCTGTTTATTTATTAATTTGTGCTTTTAGTATTTTACTTATCATCTTTTATAATAAATCTGTGATGATTAGACTCTTAGATATAAAATATTTGTATTTTTCTTTTATTGGAACAGCAACTTGCTTTCTTATTTATGAAACAAAAACTATCGGTTTATGGAAAAGATTAAGTATAATCTCGATCGGAATTCTAGTTTTCTCTTTTATTATATCTGAAAATCTGATCTATACAAAAAACTTCCTTAATGAAGACAATTATTCTATAGCAGAACTTAGATTTATTGGTGAGTGGTGTCGATATAACATCATTTATAATGATACTTTAGTTACACCAGATGCTGGCATTGTCGCCTATTTTTGTGACCAAAATCGTAATATGTTCAATGTATTATCGTCGGAAGATATAAAATGTGACTCACAACGATGCCTTGTAGACAAACTAAAATTTTTAGAGATGAAAAATGGCGCTAAAAAAACATACCTTGCGATACCCTCATATATTTTTGATCCTTGTAAAAAAGTTTTTTGCCCACCTGAAGATCTGTACTTTAGTCGTAGATGGTACCTTCTGGATAACATTGCGACAAATTATAAAGAAAATTTCAGATTGATAAAAGAAATCATAATAGGACCAAGAACATTGTTAATTTATGAATTCGTAAACTCAACATAAAAATAGAAATTGTTTCTACTCAGTAAATTTATTTTTATATGAGGTTTTTTCACTTATTAATATTTATTATGGCTACTGACTTCTACTGATATATGCTAATTTCATAAAATCTAAATTTTTTAGTTAAATTCAATTGTTTAAATTCATTAATTCGCTCACACTCGAATATTGCAATAACGATAACATCTTTATTTAATTTATTTTTAGTGAAAAAATCAGAAGGATCGATAAACTCTTTCTCTCCTGTAATACAAGTAAAATTTTTATAATCATATTTCCCCATTATTAACCCATCATTTGTTATAAAGCCCGCACTATTAAAAACATCGTACGAGCTTATGTCCATAAAAAATGTTGTGACGTTTTGGGGTTCTATGAAATTCAAAAAATCTTGATATGTTTTATGATCATTATGAATAAAAATTTCTCGAGTTAATGTTAGATAGTTAAAGTAAATTAGGAAAACAAAAACTGTGAATATCATAATGAGAGCAATTTTATTTTTTCCAATAGAAAAGGCCAGTTTAGATAAAAATATAGAAAATAACCATGAAAAAATTAAAGCAAAATTTTGAGTAGCAGCCAGAGGGAAGATTAAAATAATCATAAAGGACATGTATGTAAGTACAAATGATGTATTTAGAAAAATATCTTTTTTTGCAAAAAAATATAATCCTATTGGAATTATCAAATAAATAAAGGAAAATAAAGAAAGTTCTGCTGAGGATAAATAATGAGCCATTCGTTTAATATTAAAATCAGAAAATGTTAGTACATGATAGCCCGTTACTCCAATGCTATATTTATTTCTATAAAACATGTAGTTATGTAACGTGTCCAGTTTAAAATAATAGGGAGAAACCAAAATTAGTAAAAGCAATAAAGAAGATACTATGAATTTTTTTTCCACTTTTTCTTTGTACAAAATAAAATAAAATAAGGAAAGAAATGGTATTAAGAAAAACAAATTTAAATTATGATTATCAAGTGCCAATCCTGAAAGAAATGCTATTGCCAATATCAGTTTATTGTCCTTTGTTTTATACCACCTAAAAAACAAAAATAAAATAATACTAATTAAAAACATTGATAAAGGCTCTAACACAAAAATTCTTCCGTACCAGACCATCCAAGCGTTTATAGATAAAAGAAATGCAGAAATCAAAGCATATTCTCTGTTTGTTATAATTTTCACTGCAAGATAGACAAAAAGAATGGAAATGAGATTTAAAGTAGCATCTATAACTCTTAGTTGAGGTATTGTTTTAAGAGGAAAGATCTTAGCAATTGAAGAATGAACTGAAAATGTGCTTTGCACAGTTACACAACAAAACAACGGTCTATGCGACATAATCAGTTCTAGGGCCTCATCTCCTCTGGGTAAAATCCACATAGGTAAATTCCAAAATCTTAAAAAAGCTGCAAGAAGGAGTATTAAAAATAAAATAATTTTTGTTGTATTTTTTTCTAAAACCTTAATTAACAGTCTCATTAATTATCATTAAATCCTCATGAAATAAATTCATACATAGCAGCTGAATTTGGACCAATGGTTATTGTATCAATCAATTTAAAATTATCCTTATATTCAAGTGTAATGTTTTCAAGAAGATACCATTTTTGTGTATAGTAATCATAATCATACTTGTATAGAAAAATGTGGGATGGCAATGCAAAATATACTTTATATTTACCATTTCGGCTGTCCATCTCTTTTAATTCGTCGACAAAACATTGCTGGGTATTGCATCTTATCCATTCTGACGAAATCACACGAAATAGTTTGCATTCTGGTTTAGTGCAGTAGTACCAAGCACGACCAGCCTCTGGTAGAACAAAAGTATCACTATAATTAAGATGTAACGGATACCACTCACCAATCTTGCGCATCTCTGCACTATCATATTTATCGGAATTCACAAAATCCCTAATTGTTTTGACTGAGTTTGCAGATGTAAATGAGAAAAATAATAAAATGATGGGTATTAACATCAAAAGTTTACGATTATTAGCAGCACGAAATTCGGATGAAAAGTAAAGAAAGCTAAAAAAAAGTAAAGATATGTAAAAGACATTTTCCTGGCCAAATTCGCTTATTATGTTTAAATTGTACTTTACGAAAAGAGTTAGCCCCGAGATGAAGGCTATTGCCAAAAATACCCAAAGTAATTTTTTTGGAAAGTTTCTGAAAATTCCAAATTTTAGAATTTCTATCAGTAAGTACTTAAAAGCGAATAAAATGAAAAGAAAATATAGCCAGATTATTATTGTAACGAATCTTTCTACTGATACAGGAAAAACAGAATGTAGAAATATATAAAAAGACAAAAATAGCAGCATCGGTAGAATTTGTTGAGTAAAATTTTTCAGAAGCAAAAAAACACCCAGCAAAATAAAGATAATGATTATTGATTGAAGGAAAATCTGCATATTGCTTTGGGTTATATATTCTATGGGAAATAGTGTTTTAAAAACCATTTGTACGCTATCCCTCAGGAACATGGTGCGTATGTTCACAGCAGAAAAAACCAACTCTTCGACGTAGGGGCTTCCACCTTTATATATCAAACCTAACATCATCCACATTAAAAATCCGAATAAACTTAACAATGTTAAGAAAAAAAATGCTTTTTTGTGAGAAAATAGGAAATCCTTGATGCCCATTGCAAGAATTACTGGAAAACCGTCGGGCTGTGTTATACCTGCAAGAAAGGCTGTAAGATAAGATTTTTTTGAATTGAGCATACCCAGATAAAGAGTTATCAGAATAGTGTTGATAAGAAGCATGCCTATGAGCGGTTGGGCTGTAAGGTAAACAACGTTTCTATCTAAAAAGAAAAAAAACGCTACAAAAAAGGCAGCTTTTCCCAAAAATCTGTATGAAATCAAATAGACTAGAAGGATTGCTGTTACTGATAAAAATAAGTTAAGAAGTTGGGCTGAAAATAGAAAAGGAAATTCTGTGCCAACAAAAAAAGACAGAGTTGCTATAAGAGTGGGGTAGAGGGGCATACGTTTGTAGTCTAAATATCTGATTTTTTCCAAAATATTTCCTTCCGCAATTAGCATAGCATTGCTTTCCGTGCCCAAAAAGTCGCCATTAAATACGTAGTAATAGTCAAAGTAATACAATCCTCTAAAAAAAACAAAGACAAGAAATAGAGTAATCAATTTATTTTCTTTTATAAAGTTGTAACTTTTATTTAAAAAAATACGTATTTTGCCGTAAAATTTCCTAATCGCTTCATTGAAAAGTGCTATAATTTTAAAAAGAAAATTAAACCGTATGAAATAGTCCATAAATAAATTAATGCAATAGCTTTATTTTAATTTGAAATCTTTGATACCAACTGTTACACATCTCACATCATCGTTTCCTAAAATCTTACCCATTATTGTGCAATTTTCTTTTGATACAAATAGAAGATAATTATCACCTGGTTTGATCTCTAATTGTAAAGAGATTCGAGTATCATTTGTAGGTATTTCAATCGTTTTAATCAATTGATCGTTCAAATAAATATCAACATCCCTATTAACATAGAAAGACCTTAAAATGAAGTCAGCATTAACTTTCTTCAAATTATTTTTGGGGTCCAAAATTTGAATAATTCCATTGTTATACATCCAGTTGACATCATCATCCCCAGCTATGTTAAACCAATTCCTCTTGAGAATAAAATTATCTGTTATCTCATCCAAAGAAAATCTTTCCATGTATATGCTCAAACATCTCTCGTCATCCTTTCCTTCCTCTACTTTATACGGATAATCACATGTAGCAGAATCTATTCTTATCGTGTTCTTTCCAGGCCTTAAATTTAAAATCCATGAATATTCGAAGATGTGTTTGCTGCTAACATTAAAATTATCAATTATCTCGTTGTTAAAATAGATTGAAGCATCTCTATCTTTGTAGTAACTCGACAAAACTAGAGAAAATTTCAAAATTTTGTCAGAAAAGTCTTTATTGTTTACTATTATGGTACCGTTCCTGTATTGCCATCTCTTGACCTCATTTGGCGCTTTAGGATACCAACCTTTACCGAGATAGATATCATCTTCATAGACAAGCGTCTTTTCGAAGAAGAAAATTATCAAAATTATTATCGATAGAAAAATTATTTTTTGCTTTTTACTAAATCGCTTTAGAGTATTGTATATCTCATTCTTCCATATTAAAACAAAAAAAACTACCAGTGGCAACAAACAAAGGAAGGGAATATGAAACCCATATATTAATGGAAAATATCTGCCTCTAGAAAGGGGTGATGCACGAATGTCTATATCAATATAACCATTAACCAAATTTTCAAAAATCTTACTTCTCGGGCCATCTCTCAAAAATAACGGTAAATAATTGTAGTACAACGGATTTTCAAAAATTGTTCCTTTTTTTACATTATCGAGAAATTTACTTTCCAGTACGCCTTTAACCCTTAAAACATCACTGTAAGGCCCCGTCAATCCTATAAAATTATGGAATATTGAAATGCCCATAAAAAGAAGCAAAAGAAACCATATCCTTCTGTCCTTAATTTTAAAACAGCAGGCTAGCGGCAACATAAGAAATGGGTATACAGGAAGTATGTGACGAAAACCAAAGTATCCACCGTGCCACCAATCAACAAAACTAGAAAAGACAAAGATAAACCCTATTAGGAAAATTGTGACGAGGATAGCCTCTAATCGATATTGTTTATACATGTAGTATAGACCTAAAAGGGAAAAAAATAGAATGGGGTAATAAAAGAACATTCCTCTGTATGGCAGGACGGTTAACTGTAAAATCACCATGGGGTTAGGTATAAAAGAAAGGCCAACCCCCCCTAGCAACACTTCCCTTGATTCTGGTGGTAATATCTTAGGGTCTGCATGTGCACTAGTTAAATCAAATGGGTTACCAAATATTGAGAAGTTATAAACAAGAAGTGGCAACAGCCCTATAATTAAGCCAATGACAAAAATGTGTGCTTTTTTCCATTTTAAGCTGAGAGAATAAATTAAACAACCCATCGCAATCAGTATGGACGGATAGCCAGAGGTGATTGCATAACCAGCAGAGATGCCAGAAGTTAAAAAATATTTTAAATCGTATTTCTTTTCATTTTTCATTTTGAACAGGAGATAAAATGAGAGAAAAGCAAAGAACATTTCTATAGAATGGCCAAGGAAAACAATTGCATAATGAAAGATTAACGTGCCAGCTCCAAAAATTACAGCCAAAAGAATTCTGTATTTTACTTCTTTAGTAAAGTATCTCGATGTTTTATAAACTAACAGCATGGTTAAAGAAGAGAAGAGAGAAGAGGCGAATATCGTAACCAAAATCATAGATGTGAATGTGAAAAATCCTGGATTTACTATAGCAATTATATCCTCTTCGTTAATGCGTTTTACGATTTCATAATCGGGCAACCCAGAATATTCTTGTTTAAAATTTTCGGGGAAAAAATTATAGATAAACTTCCAGGAGGCATAAACTGGAACAGCTAGAAATGAACCCCCCGGTGCCTTATCGGAATAATAGTGCCCATTATGATAGGCTCTGTCTGTTGTTTGGTTGTAGTATTTATCAATGATTATCGTGCCGTCGTCGACTAAAGCTTTTGTTAAGGCAAATCTCGAGTTTTCTGCTGACCCAGACCACAAAATAAAATATGAATAGAGAATGAAAAAAGTTAAAAATAGTTTAATTTCTTTTCTATCGCTAAAAATCATACAAAGATAATTATAACTCTATAAAGTATTTGAGTATTTCTCTTAGGAGTTTTAACTCATTTTTTAAATTAAACAAATTGAAAAATCTTAGAATATGTCGAATCATCTTGCGAGGAGCGAAATAAAAACTAAAATAGAAATATTTCTGATATTTTTTCAAATCTTCTCTTGAAAGACGTGAAAAATTGGTTGGGAAGTCTTGTGTATTTAAATTCTCTACATCATTGCCCGTGGAGTTTTTGAAAGCCCTGGAGCCTGGATATAGTGTGAAAAAATGAACTTGGACCATGTCAAGAGGAAGCTCTTTTGCTAACTTTATGCTTTCTATTATTTCCCCCTTTGTCTCCGAAGGATTTCCGATAATAAAATATCCCACTGTCCTTATACCGAGCGCATTAGCATTTAATACGGTGTTTTTAATCTTGCTTACGTTAATACGTTTACCAATTAATTTCAAAATCTTGGGCGAACCAGACTCTATTCCAAAACATATCAATGAACATCCGGCTCTTCTCATTAATTTGAGGAGATTATAATCAAGTGTGTCGACCCTACTCTGAACACCCCATTTTATGTCAACTTTTCTTTTAACTATCTCCTCGCATATTTCTTCGACGTGTTTTTTGTTGAAAGTGAAATTATCGTCCTCGAAATAGATGAAGTTGACGCCTCTTCTTACTAAAAATTCCATTTCGTCAACAACACTGACTGGATTTCTAGTGCGATACACGCTCCCGAATGAAACCCTTTCTATTGGTGAACAAAAAATGCAAGTAAACGGACACCCCCTGCTGGATAGGATAAAACCAGGATTAATTCTACCGAATAATTTTGTTGGGTAGAAAAAGCTGTAGGGTTTATTTAAAAAAATTGAATGTTTTGGCATTGGCAAGTCGTCAAAGTTTAAGAAAGATCTATTTTTGTTAAAAATCGCCTTATTTTTAAAAATTGCTGTGCCCGAAATATTTTTAAAACTTTTTCTCATTTCAATCCTATTGACAACCTCGAGTAAGGTTATTTCTGGTTCTCCTACAACACAAATGTCGACAGGGCTGTTTTCAAAAAGTAATTTTGAAGTCATTAAGGTGGATGTTGACCCGATGGCGATCAAAAAAACATTTAAGTTTTTTTTAAGATTGCTCAAAAAATTTAAACCCAAAGATAAAACACATGGGTGTAGTTTAAATACAACGATCTCAATTTTTTTCTTTTTGATAAATTTTGTGAGTTGTTCTAAAGATAATTTTTTGATTGCAAAATCTAAAAATTCTGTTTCGTGATTGTAGGATTCTAGTAAGGATGCGCAATAACCTATATCTAAAGGTGGGTGTATATGGCGTGGGTGTTTGATACGCGGATTAAATTTTTCCGGCAGATTTAAAAATAAAACCCTCATACATTATTTTTTACTGTATGTTATTTAAAACATTCATCCCGGACTTGAATCTCTTTAAAAAATCACCCACATTTCTCAGAGTAATAAACAATTTAAGTATCTTGAAGACGTCGAAGTAAAATTTTTTATAGGCGAATTTTTGTAATCTTGAAAGAGATTTTAAATTTAAGCTGTCTGAAGTGTAAACTGGTATGGTTCCTTGCTCAACAACTTTATTCCATACGTCCTTATCAATTTTTCCTTCTTTAATGGCAATATTCAACAATCTGGACCCTGGAATAGGAATCGGGAGATGAAAATCAACCAAATCTGGATTAAGTGCTTTGGCAAACTTTAATGTTTGTTTAATTTCAGAAACTGTTTCTGTTGGATTACCGAGCATAAAATAGGCAATAGCCATTATACCCATTTTTTTGGTCAGCGCTACCGAGTCTTTAATCACCCTGTCTGAAATATTTTTACCAATTACTTGATTTCTAACTCTCTCCGTGCCCGCCTCTATCCCGTATCTGACGTTTAGACACCCCGCTTTTTTCATTAATTTAAGAAGCTGATAATCGACGGCGTCTGCCCTTGTTTCACATCCCCAGTTAATTTTGATGTCGTTTTTAATTATCAGTTCGCAAATTTTCTTTGCGCGAAATCTGTTGAATGTAAAACAATCATCCTCGATCTCAATATATTCTATCCCAAGAGAAATAATGTCCTCAATTTCTTTGATAACATTCTCTGGGCTTCTTTCCCTATATCTTTTTTTATTGGGAATTGCACAAAAGACACAGTCATACATACAGCCTCTTGATGTGACCATAGTAGTCATTTTCCCACTGAAAAGAGGACTGTAGTATTTATCGTTGGGTAATTTACGTCTTGCTGGAAAGGGTAATGAATCTAAATTCTCTATAATATCCCTTTCGTTGACCCGTAAAACACCATCCCTGTTGAATACGAGGTCTTTAACGCGGTAAACACGTTTTCCTCTGTAGTAATTTTTTAAAAAATTTACCAAACTTCTCTCAGAATCGCCTACGAAACCAAAATCAGCACCTAGCTTGATTATAGAATCGGGATAATAGGTAATATGGGGTCCGCCCACTAAAACAACTGAATCCAAATTTTCTCTTATCCTTTTAATCAATCTGTAGGTTTGAGGCAAAACAAAGGAATTAACGTAAATTCCTACAAAATTAGGCTTGAATCTTTTTAATCTTTGAATAATTGAACCATCGCCCAAATTTAAGGCCCGGGCATCAATTATTTCTGCGGTAAAACCAGAGCTCTCTAAAGAACTCGCCAAATATGCTAATCCAAGTGGTGGATAGCATTGAATGGGTAGGTGAAAAATAAAATTTTTATTTTCAGATTGAATGTAATTTGGATTTATCAAAACTATATCCACCATGTTTCGATACCTCATTCGTTCAGTTGTTTATTTGATATTATGGAGAGATGATTTGAATACTTTTGTTATGGCTAAAATCTTTCTCTCGTCAAGACAAGGATCAATTGGAAGATAAATCACACTCTTAGCCAATTTTTGAGAAAATGGTGCTAATGAATGACTATTTCCAAAGGTAATCAAACCAGAACAATCGTCAAGCCAAGTTTTTTGTGTATCTACGCCCCCCTCTAGTAATTTTTTCATTAATTTTTCTCTATCTTCCACAGAAACTGCAAAATCTAAATATGCGTGTTTGAAGAAACTAGGATATTTTTGAATTTTTACATCCTTTAGGTTCTTAAGCTGTTCTTTCAAGATCGAAGCATTTCTTATTCTTCCAGTTAAATTGGCATTAAGTGACTTCAATTCTTTCAAACCAATTAAAGCTTGTGCATTAGAAAATCTTTTCTTATATTCCTCTGGCATTTCTTTGGATAAAGAAATTTTTGTTTCAAATAATTCAGTTATGAAATTGTTACCAAAAATATAAAGAAAGGGATAGACCGTCAAACTAAAAATTATAGGTTTTGTAATTAAACTCAAAAAAATCATTTTAATAAACCTACAGAATAATGCAAAATTGCTTGGAAATTCACAATTTTCTACCCAACTTCTTACTTTTTTTATAAACTTGACATCATTAGAAACTACCATACCACCACCAAAAGTTGACAAATGTTTCCCCGCGCCAAAACTAAAAAAAGATGCTTTGCCAAATGTTCCCATTTTTTTATTCTTATATTCGGCACCCGATGCATGAGCACAATCTTCTACTAAGATCAAATTGTGTTTTTTGCATATCTTGGAGACCGAACCCATGTCACAAGGTAGACCATGAACATGGGTAGCAATTATGGCCCTAGTCTTTTTACCAATTTTACTTTCTATTAATTTGGGATTAATGTTGAATGTTTTAGGATTGACGTCAACAAAAACAGGTTTTAATCCTGCATAAACGATAGTCATGGGTACCGAGCTTGCAGTATAAGATGGGACTAAAATTTCGTCCTTCTTTTTTAAATCTAGTGATTTGAGAATTATGTATAGTGCCTGCTTGCCAGAATATGTACAAACAGCATATTTGCATTTTAAATACTTAGCAAACTCCCTTTCAAACTTCCCAATTTCTTTACCTTTTTTGAATTTACCAAATAGCAATAATTTAAGTAATTTGAATATTTCATAGAAAGTAATGTTGATGCGTCTCCTTGGGATTTTTATCAACATTTAATCACCCAGAGGTTTTAGTCGATAGAGGTAAAGTGGGAAATATTTGTAATCATTATCGTACCAACTTATTTCGTCAATTGGCTCATAATTGTTTTCAACATAAACATACAGATTCTTAAATACGGAAAAATGTTCATTTGTAAAAATCAAAAAATAGTTTTGATCTTTAAAGTAATCTTCAAATCTGGTTATGTTTATGTATTTTTCAGGAATGTCGTATATGCCCCATAACTCAAAGAGAACATCGCCTTTATTTGCGATCGAATACATCGAATTTTGTATAAAAACCTTTCCTGTACTGTTTTTAATATAACTTAGAACTTTTAAGTCAGATTCAAGGTTTCTTGTTGCAAAGTATTTTTGAGGATTAAAAATTGAAAGAAATATTTGATTGTTGAAATAAAAGTAAATATACAACTGAATAAAGATTAGCAAAATAAGCAGGTTGAATATTTCTTTTTTTCTTTTTAGCATATCAAAACAGAACCCCAAAATAATACTCATTGTAATCACAGGTTCGATAAAATAGTTAGTTGCAGAACCTGTTTTAAAAACTTGAAAAAGTGCGAACAAGAGTGAAAATAAGAAATAGATGCTAATTAATTCCATTTTTTCTCTTATAAAATACAGAAACGAAATTGCAAGAATTATGAAATTTACAGTAATTAGATTATTTATCAAATCGGTAGAATTTTGAGAAATAAGCAATTTGCTATTGTATACCATCGTATGAAGAAAGAATTGGCCATCTGTCAAAAAGTTTAATAATAAAAATATCGAAATTGTGGGGACGATAAATAAGAGAAGAAATCTAAAACTTTCCCTCTTATCTATTAGGAATAAGTAAAAAAATGATGATAAGGGAGCTATAATATAAGATTGTTTTGTGGTCACGGCTAAAATGAAGAACAAGATAGAAAGAATAAAATATTTGTTTTTTCTGTCTGTTTTATTTTTCTTATACATCAAGAAAAAATAAACTCCCACAAGACTGAATAATGCACCTGTCACATCTACTCGATAAATGGAACCCCAATAAAATATCACATAAGATGAAAAAAAGAATAGAGCTGCCATCAAACCTAAATAAGCATTTTTGGTTTTCATTTTCACAATTTTGAAGATAAAAAAACCAATTAAAAGAGAGGATAAAAGGGCAAATAACCTTCCAGCAAAAAATCCTTCACCAAAAATTAAACTCAGGAATGCTGTTATAAAATAAAATGCTGGAGGATAGTCATTAGTGAAATAATAAGGATAGGAATAAATGCTATTGTACAAATATTCTGGATGGCCTGTAAGTAGGAACTTTATTCGCGGCAACATGAAGCCTTCAGCTTGTTCCACATCATAAGGGTAAACGAGATTCGATAATGATACACTGAAGTAATTCAAAAAAATGAATGATAAAAATACGATTAAAATCAGTAAAAATATTTTTTGAATGTTCGTCATAAAATCGCCTTATTCATTTTGAATAAATTTTGTTGAACCACTCGACTGTGTTTTTAATACCATGCTCTAAGT
>Ga0315312_1000859_pt1 | contig 28770 bp, 34 predicted proteins | sample TDP7_MG_FD_203629 | JGI IMG/M metagenome (GOLD analysis project Ga0315312, IMG submission 203629) | Freshwater sediment microbial communities from Lake Towuti, South Sulawesi, Indonesia - TDP7 | ecosystem: Environmental > Aquatic > Freshwater > Lake > Sediment | place: Indonesia: South Sulawesi... | reverse complement strand
GCCTCCTGCGATGCGTGTAAGCTGCTCATCTGTAGCTAATGTCAACATCTTAGAGCGTCTGATAGACGTATGTCTCACTTCTGCAACTTCTCGGCCGAGTTTTTCACAAGTTTTATAGTAAAACTCTGCCATGTTGGTCTCGCATGTATAGCCATCCGTTCTTCCCATCGTGACTTCGTCAAACATTTCTTTGACCTGCTTATCCTCAGCGAAGTATAGAAAGAGTGGACCTGTGTCGAAGACGAGCTTACTCTTCCTCAGATGCCTCTTTCCTCCTTTCCTCCTGCAATTCTCTTATCATCTGATATACTGTTTCCTTTATCGCCTTATCTGCACCGTAGAGATCCTCGATGGGAATGGCGGGAACAAGTAAGACTCCTTCATCGGTTTCAATGAACTCGACACGGGAGCCTTTTCCTAACTTGTACTTTTTTCTAATCTCAGCGGGGATCGTTACCGTACCTTTCTGGGTTATGGTATAACTCAAATGATTTTCACCATACTTATTAATAAAAAGTATCATATTTAACTCTTATGTAATGACGGATGTCACAGCATTTTCGCCATAGAACCTCGATTTTGCTTATACTTAGGGATAGCGCGAGGGACGGAATTTGAACCCGCAAAACCCTTACGCGACAGGCTTCTCACTGAGGCTAAGTCGCGGTTAGCTTCACGTCTTCGATAAACTCCTTAACCTTCATAAGCTCCACAGCTACTGCCTTCTCGTCTAATGATCCCTCATAGAAGCCATGCACATGAAGCCAGTAGCTTCTAGCGCCAAGTCTGTCATAGAGTCCCATCTTCCTGACTTCTTCATCCTTTTCCTGGATCTCCCAAAGCTTACTGCGCCTATCTGCATGCGACTCTGCAGGTTTGTATCCTTCGCTCACGAGGAGGACATCAACAACCTTAACGATTGTAAGCCAACCCTTTTCACATGCATCCCTAAGCTTTATCCTATCCCTCTCCTCTATAGCCTCCTCGTATTCCTCCATGGCCTTACTGAATATCTCTTCAGCCTCATCAAGGAGTTGCTTACCCAATTCCATATCTAGGCCCTTTCAGTAAAAAGGGGACATACAGTAGACTTAAGTCTTTCCTCGTAACATCAGCCTTGAACCTAAGAATGGGGTTGGAATGCTACAGTCAACTGACAAAGTCATAGCTCAAGCCGAAAGACCTCCGCTGAGTTAATCGAGGTCTTTGAGGACGCCCCTTCCACATGCTTAAGACAGCGAAGAAAATAGCTGCAGCATTTCTATCTTTCTGAGATGTATCGACCTCTTCTCTTGCGAGTTCTCGGCCATATCTTATCCGCTCCTCAGACATATCCAGACAAACTGACCTAGCCCCCCATTTTGCAGGAACTATTGCGTTTTGACCACCACCGCAACCAATCTCCAAAACATCTTTCCCATTCACTTCTCCCAACAGCCTCAGCTCCGATTCACCAGAAGAAATAGGTCCATAGTGGACATCTTCAAGAGAAATCCTTTCGTATTCCTGTTAACTCCTGGAAATAATGTTCCATCCATCTCTAGCAGACATACAGCTTACCAGACTAGCTTGTCGGTGATGAGCAATCATCGCGCAGAGAAATATATGCCTATCCACACTCCTATGATTGCAACATAGCTAGCGGATATACGTAGCAGAAATCTAAACCTAACAGAGACTAGACAGATAGAATGCCTAAAGCTGAAACAGGAAGAAACGACACGTAGGTCTACTTATTGCTTCTCTAAGAAATCGCTGATTAAGTGCACGAGATAATTCGAATGCGTCGTTTTCATGTCTCCGGTTTCTCTTGAGGCTTGTAGAGCCTTTTCTCGTACGCTTTTCTGGGTTTAAGTTTGCCTCGATATCGAGTAACAGCCGCTCTGCGTTCAATATTCTTCACCACCGCCTGAACTTTTGCAATCTTGGTCTTTGATGGCACTGGTCTCCTCCGAATCCGTTTGCGGGCTAGGTCTTTGAATGATTCGGTCAACTTTTTCCGCAGCCTCTTGATTTTTGGAGGTTGGGTTTCAGTCTTAACGTCTGAGGGCCCTTTCTTTTGGAAGGTTACCTTTTGATCTTCTAAGTTGACTTCTTTGACGATCCATCCCGTTGTCATCCAAGCCTCGGAAGCGGAGCGTCCGCGGACGTTGTTCCACCAATGGTTATAGTGGTAGGCGGAGTATGGAAGTTGGTCGCCGATGATCCCTTCGATTCGCTTGAAAGAAAGCGTAGCATACTCCGCGTACTTTGCCCTTCTGGCTAGGTAGATGCTGAGCTGGGCATACTTGCTCTTGAGTTTTCTGGGCGAAACGATCCTCCTAAAGCAGTTGAGGCAGATCGTTTCTTGGTCTTCGTTGAGAGCTGTACAGTTTCGCCAGTAAAGTCTATTGCATCTACGGCAATGTTGAAGCTGGTAGTATGGGTATGCTTCGCCGCACAAAGCGCAGATTTCTTCCACTGCTGGAACCATCGTGAATCAACTGATTAACAGATCTAAACAGATCGGATGCTATTTTTTCTTTATTAAGAATTTATGGATTGCTTGAGCTGCCTTCTTGGCTGCTCCCATCGCTGAGATTACAGTTGCGTCTCCAGTTACGATGTCTCCAGCGGCGAAGACGCCTTCTAGACTTGTCTCGTAAGTTTCTGGATCCACAATAATCGTGCCATGTTTAGTAACCTTCACTTTCTCCTCATTACGTACAGCCAAGGGATTCGGAATCTGACCGATGGCGATGACAACCGTATCGGCGTCCACCTGAAACTCAGAGCCCTCTACTGGTACAGGTCTCTTTCTCCCTGTGTCATCGGGTTCTCCCAGTCTCATCTGGATGCATTCAACGCTTTTTACCCAGCCATGCTCATCGCCCAGAAACTGGATCGGGGTGGCTAAGAAGAGGTACTTGATGCCCTCTTCCTTAGCATTTTCAACCTCTTCTTTTCTAGCAGGCATTTCCTCCTCAGTTCGCCGGTAGATCACCGTTACCTCGCCTCCCAACCGTAAGGCTGACCTGGCAGCATCCATAGCTACGTTTCCACCTCCAATGACGACGACCTTTTTGCCAACCTTGATAGGTGTGTCGTATTCCGGGAACCTGTAAGCCTTCATCAAGTTAACGCGGATCAGAAACTCATTAGAAGAGTATATGCCTGAAAGGTTCTCCCCGGAAACGCCGAGGAAACTAGGAAGTCCGGCTCCGGTTCCTAGGAAGATGGCTTCGAATCCCATTTCGAAGAGCTCGTCAAGAGTGATTGTTTTGCCAATTATCACATCCATTCTAACCTTAACGCCGAGGCTCTCCACGTATCCAACTTCATCCATCACAATGTCCTTAGGCATCCTAAACTCCGGAATACCATACATCAGGACCCCTCCCGGAGCGTGTAACGCTTCGAGTATCGTGACATCATGACCGAGCTTTGCCAGCTCAGCCGCAGCCGTCAGCCCGGCTGGACCGGAACCTACAACCGCTACTTTCTTCCCAGTAGCAGGTGCAACATCAGGCTTATCGACCTCTCTCCTTCGTTCCCAATCCGCGGCAAACCTCTCAAGAGCTCCAATATTGACAGCGGTTCCTCTAACACCAAGGACACATTTACCCATACACTGGCTTTCTTGGGGGCAAACTCTCCCGCAGATGGCCGGAAGGCTATTCTTCTCCCTAATCTTTTTGATCGCTATGTCGAACCTTCCCTCTTGAATGAGCTTTACAAAGGCTGGGATCTCAACGTTAACCGGGCAGCCCTCAACACATCTAGGCACTTTGCACTGAAGGCAACGTTCAGCCTCAATCTTTGCTTGTTCCTCATCGTAGCCTAATGCGACTTCTCTAAAGCATTGGGTACGTTCTTCAACCTTCAACTTTGGCATAGGTTGAGGTGGTGGAGATAGCCTAGACATACTCTCTCAACCTCTGCATATTCTCTTCCAAGGCGCAGAAAGCCTCTTTCTCTTCTTCCATGTATGTCCGCAGCCGGTTCATAAGCTCCCGAAAATCCACCTTATGAGCATCGAACTCTGGGCCGTCCACGCAGGCAAATCTGTTCTCGCCTCCGACGGTCACCCTGCATCCGCCGCACATACCCGTCCCATCAACCATAATGGGGTTTAGGCTGACAACGGTCTTTATCCCGTATGGACGTGTGACTTCGGCTACAGCCCTCATCATGAGAGTGGGGCCGACGGCAAAAACGTAATCGAAATTTCTTCCCTCGTTCAGTAGGTTCTTCAGGACATCAGATGTGAACCCTTTAAACCCTCTCGACCCATCATCAGTAGACACGTAGAGCTCATCACTCAATTCAGCCAAGTCTTTCTCCAATAGCAGCAGCTCAGCGGTTCTAGCCCCAAGAATGGATACAACCCTATTTCCAGCCTTCTTCAAGGCCAAAACCTGAGGATACATCAAAGCTGTTCCGACGCCTCCACCTATCACAGCGACGCTCCCGTACTTCTCTATCTCAGAGGGGTTTCCAAGCGGGCCAAACACATCCTTAACGCAGTCGCCAACCTCGAGCATCCCCAATTTCCTTGTTGAAACGCCTACTTCCTGGAATATCACGGTGATCGTTCGTTCTCTAATATCCCAATCTACAAGTGTCAACGGAAACCTCTCTCCGTACTCATCTACTCTAAGTATCACAAACTGACCCACCTTGGCCTTATCAGCCACAAGAGGCGCGGAGATGACCATACGTTTGATTCCCGGGGCGAGCTGCTCTTTCTTTAGTATTTCGAAGATGCCAGACACCTCATATCCCAATTGCCTAAGCAATTACACATGTGAAGAATAAAAAAGTAGTTACGTTTATGGCTATAATCGATTTCTGATGTCATCTCTTTTCTTAGTTTACATGCGCACGCCAAGGTTCGGCTTGAACGTTATGAATTCGAAGGTCGGAGAGTAGATGAATTATTTTTCATATGAGACAATAACCGCCCGTCAAATATAAATTTTGCGCTCAGATACATTGCAAGCTATATCTTTAAAGAGGCGCCGCGCTTTTATGGACGACTGCCAACTTAACCTCTTCGCCTTTGAGCATTTTCCCAGCGAAGTCAGTATCGCCCAGAAAGAAGAACCTCTGCTTTCTGCTAATACGATAGCAAACGAAACCAGAATGATAAAGAGGGTCAAAAATGCTCGATAAGTTCTTCGAAACCGAGTATGTGGATCAGACTCTTACAGCGATTGCAGATTATGGTGAGACCTTCCAGTGCGTCTTCTTTCACATCTAGTTTCACGACATCATAAGGAATTCCAGATTCATCGTCCGGGGACATAATTTCACCACAGGAAGGACAAGGAAAATCGCCCTCCCCCTCAATCCTAGTCAAGTCTATTCTGAAAACGGACCGTCTTCTCATATTCAGCGTTCTCCGTGCATTTTCCAATCGAGGATTATCCTTTCAGATATTAAGATTTAAGAATTTTAAGTCCATATGCATGGTCCTTAAACATATCTTTCTCACTTTGGGGCGCTCATTTGTACGATAACGCCGCTGTGTTGCTACGGTTTCCGGTTTCATTGGATGGCAGGTTATGGTGTCACTTTTTTTCATATACCTTGGACTAATCACCTAGAGAACCTTGTTCTTAATCGAACCCAACATTCCCAAAAACCCTTCTACTTTGTTTGGAAATCCAGTACGGGAGGAAACTAGGCATCTGTGTTTTCAATGAGCAGGAAAAACAGATATAAAAGGAAATGCTGATTTATTAGGCGTGGCAGGTTGAGGAATGAAAGGTAGACTCGTCGTCGTGAAGGTCGGCACTGGCAGTTTAACCAAACGCGACGGGAGCTTGAACCTTCAAGCAATGAGGAGGATATCGGATCAGATAGCCGAAGCTCTGAAGAGAGGATATAGAATCATTTTGGTGACCTCTGGGGCTGTAGCATCCGGCATGGCTGAGTTAGGTGTGAAGCCGAACCCGAATGATATAGTTTTCAAGCAGGCCTGCGCGGCCACAGGTCAAAGTATCCTGATGTCTCATTACAGAGAGTTATTTAGTCGTCACGGGGTCAAAGTTGCCCAGATACTGCTAACGAAGGAGGATTTGTCAGACAGAGTATCCTATATCCATACCTGTAACGTTCTGGATAGGTTGCTTCAGCTAGACGTCCTTCCGATAGTAAATGAGAATGATGTCACCTCGATTGATGAGTTGATTCCTGTGACGAAGGGTTATAAAGTAAACTTCAGCGACAACGATATACTCTCGGTTCTGATAGCGAACGCCGTACAAGCTGATCTTGTATTGATACTCTCTCACGTAGGCGGATTGTATACAGAGAACCCCGAAGATCCCAAAGCGAGATTGATCCAGGTTGTGGATAAGGTAACTTCCGAGATTAAACAATCGGCTGAAGGCAAGAGCCGTTTGGGAACGGGCGGTATGAAGACGAAGCTGGAAGCAGCCGAGATAGCGGCTCAGAGCGGAATTCCTCTCATAATCGCTGGAAGCCGGCGCAAGAATGTCATTCTCGACGTTCTGGACGGTAAACCTGTCGGAACGTACTTCAAGCCTTCAGAAAGGATGCCCGGCGCGAAGAGATGGATAGCTTATGGCGCTTCAATAAAGGGCCAGATCTATGTTAATGACGGGGCTAAAAAAGCCGTACTCAATGGGGCTAGTCTTCTCGCTATAGGTATAACTGATGTCACGGGACAGTTCAAGATGGGTGAAGTTGTGAGTCTTGTTGACGAAAATGGGGAGGAATTTGGCAGAGGTATAGCAAACTATACGAGTGAAGAAATCAACTCAATAAAGGGCTTGAAGACAAGCCAAATAGATAGGATCTTGGGATATATTGGTCAAAAAGAGATAGTTAACCGGAAACGTATGCACATAACGGAGGCTGAAGCATGATTCTCGAAATGTGTAGGAAGGCCAAGAGCGCATCCGTTCAGTTAGCCAAGTTGTCGACAGAGACTAAGAACAGAGCTCTCGATAAAATGGCTGAGAGACTTGAGAAGGATTCTGACAAGATACTGGAGGCCAATAGGAAGGATGTTGAGAGTGCGCGGGCTAGGGGCATCAAGGAATCCCTTGTAGACCGGCTTATCCTGAACAAGTCTAGAATAGCCAAGATGGCTCAATGTCTGAGAGAAGTCGCGGGCCTACCTGATCCGGTCGGCGAGATCATCAGCACCTGGACGAGGCCCAATGGTCTGATAATCGGGCAATTGCGTGTGCCCCTCGGAGTCGTCGCGGTGATCTATGAGTCTAGACCTGACGTCACCTCAGATGCTTCTGGGATCTGCCTCAAGTCCGGCAATGCCGTGATCTTAAGAGGAGGCTCAGACGCCATAAACTCAAATATAGCAGTCGGCGACGTTTTGAGCGAGGCCGCAACCGAGGCGGGAATACCTGACGGAGCTATCCAAGTCGTCAAGACGACTGAGAGAAGCGCCGCGACCGAGCTTATGGGGATGAGGGGTTATGTCGATGTTCTTATCCCGAGAGGCGGCGCCGATCTTATTAAGGCTGTTGTAGAGAACGCCAAGGTTCCAGTTATAGAGACGGGTGTTGGAAACTGCCACATCTACGTGGAGGAGGACGCCGATCTCAGTAGAGCTATAGACATTGTTTTGAATGCCAAGTGCCAGAGGCCTGGAACCTGCAATGCAGCTGAGAAACTGCTGGTTCACAGAAGCATTGCTGAGAAGTTCCTTCCAACAGTCATATCCAGTCTGAGAAAGGCGGGTGTCGAGGTTAGGGGATGCGAAGAGACGAAGAAGATAGTGCCCGATGTCAAAATGGCCACGGAGGAAGATTGGTACACGGAGTACCTCGACTTGATCATCGGAGTAAAGGTCGTCGATAGCTTAGATGGGGCCATAAACCACATAAATAAGTATGGAACGATGCATTCGGAGTCGATTCTCACATCTGACTTCAATAAGGCTCTCCAATTTATCAGGGATGTCGATGCGGCCGCTGTCTACTGGAATGCTTCTACGCGATTCACGGATGGGAACCAGTACGGACTGGGGGCAGAGATCGGCATCAGCACACAGAAGATTCACGCTCGCGGACCTATGAGCGTCCAACATCTCACCACGACTAAATACTTCGTTCTTGGCCGAGGGCACATCAGGGAATAGCCCAGATTCGTAGATATCTATGGATGCCAGGGAAAGGTTTCTCGAGGTAGCCTCATTCGGCAAACCTGACAAGATACCTTTGGCCTTAGGAGACATTAGACCTGCCACCAGGAGAAGATGGATCCGGGAAGGGATGCCAGAAACCGCAAGCGTCTCACAGTACCTCAACTTTGATATGTGCAGCCTCAGATCTGTCAACATTGCGTCTTATCCGAGTGAGGGGTTCAATTGGGAGCCCAGCCTTCTTGCTATCAATCTCGGTCCAATCCCCCCTTTCGAGTACAGATTACTGTCAGAGAATGAGAGGTACAGGGTCTGGGTCGATAGTCTAGGCGTAACTCAGATGGGGTTTCAGGACGACTGGAAGGATGGGTGGAGCGGCTTTGCTACGAGAGTCTTCATGGACTTCCCCGTGAAGAACCGAAAAGATTTCCTAGAGATGAAGAAACGCTATGACCCCGACGACCCCGAGAGGTATCCCAAAAACTGGAACGAGTTGACAAAAACGTACAATCGTAGGGATTATCCTCTATCCGTAACGATTAGGGGGCCATTCTGGTGGGCTAGGGACATGGTTGGTCTGAAAGGGATCTCTTTGGGCATACACGAACAGCCTGAGCTGATGAAGGATATCATGGATTTCTGCGCCGAGTTCCAAGTTGAGGTCTTACGTAGAGCCCTTGACGATATAGATGTTGACTACGTGATTTTGAATGAGGACATGGCGTACAAGAAAGGACCGATGATTAGTCCTGAGGCCGTGCGGAGTTTTATGGGCTCGGCTTGTAGCCAGCTTGCAGCCTTCTTCCGCAATCACGGAGCAAAGGTGGTATTTGTGGACAGCGATGGGAATATTGAGCCCTTGATACCGGTTTGGCTGGAGTTTGGCATAAATGGCATAACACCTTGCGAGGTGGCTGCCGGCATTGACATTGTTGAGATTGGCAGGAAATATCCGAACCTTGTCATGATGGGCGGAATAGACAAGAGAGAACTATCTAGGGACCAGATCTCAATACGGGCGGAGGTGACGTACAGAGTGCCACCTCTAGTTCAGAGGACTGGCTATTTCCCTGGAGTGGACCACGCGGTGCCGCCAGATATATCACTCGCCAACTTCAAACACTTTTTATTACTGCTGAAAAAGGTCTGCGGCTGGATGGGCTGAACCGACTGCAAGAACATATCTCAGACGAGACAAGGCTTGCGGGAACTTTCTTATCTAAGGAGAAGAAAAGAATGTGACGAACTTATCTAGCCCATAACATATATCTGAGTAAGGTTGTATTCTGTCTTGGAAGGTTTCTCGGAGGAGGTATCACGTTGGAACTTCCCAAGGTTCTGTTGCGGGAAAAACTCTTACAGTTCCTCGAGGAGGATGTAGGCATGGGAGACATAACAGCCGAAGCCGTCGCACCAGGAGGACTAGAGGTCAAAGCCCAGATAATCGCAAACGAGCCGTGCGTAGTCGCAGGAATATACGAGATAAGAACACTCTTCGAGATGCTGGACATAAAGACTGATAGATCGATCAAAGACGGAGAGGAAGTCAACCAAGGCACAGTCGTCGCGGAAATTACTGGCGAAGGCCGCTCAATACTATCCGCCGAAAGAACAGCGTTGAATATTCTTATGCGGATGAGCGGCATAGCCACAGCCACCAGAAATCTACTAGAAAAGATTAAGAAATATGAGGGAAGCATCCGCATAGCAGCGACAAGGAAGACTGCTCCGGGTTTGAGATACTTCGACAAGAGGGCTGTGGAGATCGGCGGAGGAGATACTCATAGATTCAGGCTTGACGATACGGTTCTAGTAAAGGACAACCATATTATGATAGCTGGAGGACTGGACGAAGCCGTAAGAAGAGCCGGTTCAGCAAGAAGCTTTACCAAGAAGATCGAGGTCGAAGCTAAGAGTCCTGAAGAAGCCTTAAGGGCGGCTAAGCTGGGAGCCGATATCGTCATGCTTGACAATATGTCGCCAGAGGAAGTTGAAGAGTCACTAGAGATCTTGGAAAAATGCGGCATGAGAGAAAGAATCCTCGTCGAGGTTTCGGGTGGCGTAACCGAAGAGAACATAAGCGACTACGCCGAGGCCGGGCCGGACATTATCTCTATAGGTGCCATAACACACTCGGCCAAAGCCGTTGATATGAACCTCGAGATTGTGGAGATAGCTTGACCCATATTCGTCCGACCATGTAGGTGGCGCACGAAGCACGAGATGACTAGAGATGTCTTGTATCTTCGTGTGTCTTCAGCTGCCCCGAGATTTTTTTGATGATTTCGATTACTATTGACGATGGCGCATCAGTTCTCAAACCCATTCTGCTGAAGTGAGTCAAAAACGCCTTGAACCCAGCACGCTTGGTCTCGCTTACCACATCTCTTAACGGAGGAATAGGAAGGCCGAGCTTATCGCAGACTCTGTTAACAACGTAGTAAGTAGCCGGCCCGTCATATTCATCTTCAACAAGAGACAATAACTTTAAGATTTTCTTCTTCTGTCCCAGTTGTTTGCTAGCAAGTCCGTCCCGCATCGAAGAGAAGAATTCTCTGTCGAAGATTTTTCCAAGCCATAGGGGGCCAGCAGCCTTCAGTTGCGAGCCGCACTCTCGGCATGTCCTCGGAAAACTTGGGAGAGGTTCCTTACAGGTTTCTCTATGGAAGCAGTTGAAGCAGTGGACTACGTGGCCCATATTCCCCATCGTTTCGTTGGCCTTTCTAGCTCCGTAACCGGTCATTGCATAGACACGGATGTAATGGTCGGTGCTGTGGCTGAAGAGCAGCCTCACGCCAATCTCATATCTGGCGGCGGTCGAGGCCAAGCATCCAGCCAGTAAACGGACAGCAAGCTCATGGCAATATTCTGTCCTTAGCGACCTGCCACCATACTTTCTGAGAGAAACCTGTGGGTAGACGCCGCATAGCGGCGCCATATCGGTCGCGGTCAAAGCGATTAGGCCGCCGTCTCTTAATGCTCTTAAGGCTGAGTCCATGTAGACTACCGGAGTGCCGAAGGGATCTATGTCGACAAAGTCGAACCTCTTGCGTGGAGCAGCGTATCGGCTAAGGAGCAGATTGGCGTCTTCGTTGAAGACGAGGACGCGATCAGACAACTGATTCAGCTCAACATTGTGCCGAGCCATATTGGCTGCTATCGGATGTATATCGTTTAATATGACTCTTTGAACACCTTCCACCTCTTTCGCAAACCGTATTCCCCGAACACCACAACCCGTTAGGGGTTCGCAAACGACAATTTCCCGCTTTATCGTCTTCTGGTACGCTTGGACTGCAAGGACTGCCAAGTCGCGGTTCAACTCCATAACCGGATTATAGAAGACGGGAGCTTTCGACGGGGCGCACTCCCAAGTGGCCCTCTTGAAAGCCACCAGCCTAGGAGCTAGAAATCTTACCCCTCCCTCCTCAATGATCTCGGTAGGAAAATCGAAGGCCAAACTCTGGATCTCCGGAGATTTATGTACCCAGCATTGAAAGATGAATATTTATTGGGTGCGAAATTTATTGCGTAAAATAAACAGGAAAACTATCGTTTTTCTATCTGCACCAGTTTGGGATTGAACTGATGAATAAATCCTTCTTTCACAAAATATGGATAGCTGATCACTCCAAAGTTTTCTTGAAATAATATGGTTCCGATTCCATAACCCTTAGCCGCCGCCATAAAATCCTCAACTGAATCATACCTGATTATTCTGATTGAGCCGTGCACCACACCAACAAAAGCGGCAGAAAATGAAATAGTTGATAGAGCGGTCTTGAACCCGTTGTTCTCAAAGACATTTTTGAGTGCCCTAATCGTGTATTTTTGTTGTCGATCCATTCATGTCACACATGAGCATACAGTTTTACCAAAACATCTGCGAGTTCTTCAATACGTGGATAATCCTTAACTATTGAGAACCCACCATTGTCTAGAGTAACAGCATGTTTGCCTTCAGAAAAAAGTAGAAGTGCACCTTCGATTTCTTCATATCTGTCCATTTGAAACTGTTCCATTATGCATGTAATTCTAGAAATGGTTGGAGAGTCAAACTCCAACTCAGGTCTGTTAGGAACCGTAAATAAATAGAAGGGGGTTGGATGTGAGGAGAATTCACGATACAACGCAATTACAACAGCACTTCCGATACGTCTTTCCACCTTAAGTTCTTTTTCAAGAAGAACCTTTGGAATAATTCGGTGTTTTGCACGAAGATCAGCTTCTCTACGGATTAGTTCATTTATTAACAGCGACAATCTGAATCCCCTGTTATTTCGTTTTTCACTTTTATTGCTTTTTAAGTTTATGCTTTAAAGTGTTCAAAAAATCCGAACCCAATATTTATTAGCGTCGGCACCACAAATATTAATCGCCAATGACGAAGTAGAAAGTCTGAAAAGATGACGAAACCTGGGGTATCTGAGGCAAAAATAGCGGTGAAAAGGAAAGGTCTCATACCATTACGTGTATATGCTAGTTTTATCCTCTACACTTTCCCTAAAACAAAGCATAGGTCAGAGGCGGCTGCGATATGAACGATCATACACCATTTACAAAGAAGAAACAGATGGCATAAATGATTAGTCAGGGGTAAACTGAGGAATATGGTGTGACGGATTTGAGCCGGGTTCTATTGTTAACTGGATTGCCAGGCGTGGGAAAGACAACAGTTCTACAAAGGGCGATGGATCAACTCAGTGTTAGAGGCTTCAAGGTCGGCGGCATCTTAACTCGCGAAGTTAGAAGAGACAAAACCCGTATAGGATTTGAGATAGAAGACTTATCCACTAAACTCAAAGGCTGGCTTGCTCATGTAAGTCAACCAGACGGACCCCAGATCGGCAAGTATAGGGTCAACTTAAGAGACCTTGAGGAAGTTGGGGCAAGAGCGATCCTTAGCGCTATAGTTCAAGCAGACATAATCGCGATCGACGAGATAGGGCCCATGGAACTAACCTCCACATCATTCACAGAATCAGTAACGAAGGCGATCAATAGTGGGAAAATCGTCCTGGCCACGATCCACCACAGGGCTGGAGGCCCATTCACTGCGGCCATAAGGCAAAGGAAAGGTGTGGAAATATTAGAGGTGACCCCTAAAAATCGAGAAGAACTCCCCCGAGTAGTCGCAGAGAAAATAGCGCAGATGATGACGAGCAGTCGTTAACCTTTTCTCACTAGGTTGTGATCATAATACATGCGAGTCGCAGGGATTGACGACGCTGGTCGGGGTGCAGTATTGGGGCCGCTAGTCATCGCCGGCATCGTTCTTGACAATGACAATCTGCCCCAGCTCGCAGCCCTGAAGGTCAAGGATTCTAAACTCCTATCACGTCGCACAAGGGAGCGTCTCGCGCCAGAGATTAAGAAGATCGCGCTAAAATGTCACTTCGTGGAGTTTTCTCCAGCCGATATAGACAGGATTGTCAACTTCGGTAAGAAGCTTCGTAGATTGAACTGGCTTGAGGCGTGCGGGATGGCGGAAGTGATACTTAACCTAAGGCCAGATGTCGCCTTTGTTGACGCTTCAGACGTGATCGCTGAACGTTTTAAAGAGCAGATACTTGAGAGGATTCCGTTCACTGTTGAAATAGTGTCGGAACACAAGGCTGATAGGAATTATCCCATTGTCTCCGCTGCTTCAATTTTAGCAAAGGTTAGACGGGATAGAGCCATCTCCGACCTCTGCCAGCAGTATGGCGATCTAGGCTCAGGCTACGTAGCTGACGAGAAGACGATGAATTTTCTGGAGACCTGGATAAATACGTATGGCTCGTATCCCGACTTTGTTCGAAAGTCCTGGAAACCAGCCAAAAAGTTCATCGACAAGCTTACATTTACTCAGTTGAAAATTATTTAAGGCAAGAAACGGGATATCCCTCTTTCATGGAGGAGAAGATGTTGAAACCAAAAATCGGGGCTCAACTGATCGTCTGGGGTAATAGACCGCTTGAAGATCTGCCAAGCGTACTTGAAGAAGTTTCGTCCGTAGGGTATGAGGGCATAGAAGCTGTCCTTAACGTATTTGAGAAGGTTTCAGACCCGAAAGGATTGCTGACTGCGAAAGGCTTGGAATTGGCTGGCATACACATGGGTTTGAACGACAAGCTTGTTGATGGTGCTCTCGGCATTCTTGGGAAGTTGGACGGCCACTACCTCCTTTTCAGTGGTGCTGGTGGGAAGGAGAACACGGAAGAGAACTATAGAAGAAGCGCTAAACTCTTAGAGAAGATCGGGAAAAAAGCCGCGAAACAAGGCGTTAAAGTCTGCTATCACAACCACTGGCAGGAGATCGTCAACGATGCAATCGGCACGAAGATCATTTGTGAGGAGACAAGCCCGGAACATGTATCGTTATGTGTCGACACCTACTGGGTTAAATGCGGAGGGCTATCGCCAGCCGATTTCATTAAGGAATATCTAGACCGAGTTGCGTACCTACACTTAAAGGACGGCACAGAAGAGGGCATGAAGAAATACGAGTTCCTTGAGCTAGGGCGCGGTATCGTCGATTTTCCATCAGTCTTTGAAGTTGTGAAATCTGCAGTCATCGAATGGTATGTTGTGGAACAAGATAGAACAGACAGAACTCCCAAAGAGAGCATGGCGATTAGCAGGAGATACCTGAAAGGAAGACTAGGTTTGTGATTGGAGATTTAGAGATTGTCATCTAGCACGGTTACGTCTCGCTCCATCCCATAGCGTCAAGCCGCTTATCAAAGTCTCTCAGATTCCCCCTATGCGACTGCGGCAGTGGAGCCGGCTAGAAATGCTTCAAGATTTCTTCTGGCGATAAGGGTGCCTCGGAGAACGTCATCAGCACTCTCGTATTCTAAAGAAAGATACCCATTGTACCCATCTTTCTTCAGGCTTAAGAGGACATTCTTATAGTCTACGATTCCTGCGCCCACTTCTACGAACTCGTAGCCAAACCACCTTCCCTTGCCTGTGCAAATGCAGTCTTTCAAGTGCGTGTGTATGATGTAAGGCGCCAGTTTCGTTGCAGCTCTAACTGGGTCCTCCTTTGAAACGACGAAGTTCGCCGGGTCGAATGTTACGCCGACGTAAGGAGATCCAACACCCTCAAGGATTAGAAAGATATCTTCAGCGGTTGATGTGATGCCGAAGTGGTTCTCTAAGCCCAATCTGATACCAGATTTTCCTATCAACAGGGAGCCGCTTCTGATGTTTTTTACCGCTCGTTTCACTGCTGTTTCATTAACATACTGCTCGGGTATAAGACTTGCGAAGACACGGATGTTCTCCACTTCAAGGTATTCGGCTGCATCTAGGTGTTTCTGCAAGAGACGCATTTGTTCATCTATTCTCCGTTCACTAACCCCGAAGTCGATGATCCCCATGATCGAGACCGGCTTGACTCTGAACGTTGACAGTATATCCTTCAGTCCAGTGAGCTGCTTTTCCCGCGCAAAATGAGGTTCTATGAAACTCCAGGCTACATCAAAGTACTCAAACCTCAACTCATCCAGAACTGTAAGCGTCTGTCTCAAATCCATCGTTCTGGCAAACATTTCAGTACAAGTCGATATCTTGTTCAGAATGATTCCCTACCCTTACTTTATTTCATAGCCTACTACTGGAAACCGTTGCACTTTTCCATAGAAAATGTTTTCCCTTTTAGACAGCAGGCGCTCTGCAGCAGCCCCCTTTTTTCGATCATCTTGCCATCTTTTTGGGGGTATTTTCCATATTTCTTAGCGGCTTTGATGAAGACTTGAAGGTTCTCCTTGGGGACTTCCGAATCTATAATTCCGGTGTTGAGACTGCTTCCTCCCTCGGGTGCTATCATTGGGATCATCTCTTTACAAGTCTCCTTGATCTGCTCGGGGCTTAGAGCGTACAAATCACGCGCCTCAAAATGAAAACTGCTGATGACCCCTTTCCTGCTTAGCGCTTCTTTACATTTCTTGATGTCAGCGCGTCCACTTACGTAACAAGAGCTTAGTTTGGGAAGCTCAGCGATGTCTTCGATGAAAGCGTGGATATCTTCCCCTTGATAATTGTAATAAAGCCAGGGATCTCCTCCAATCTTTTCTACAATATATTTGGTTTGTGGAAAAATAAATTCTCTGAATTGTTTTGGTGAGAAATACCCCAGAGGGTTTTCGGACATGTTTTTCGGGCACATATCCTTGCCTAGGAGCTTCTCATAGTAACGGTATATCTCTATCCATACTTCGCTCATCTTCTTCAGAAGCTTGTGAACAAGAGGCGCGTCCGTAAACATATCTCTTATTATGTCTGTGATGCCTCTAGCGTAAACTGCTAGCTCGAAGGGTCCCTCTCCATTGCCGAGTCCTATTCTAAATGAGTCTCCAACCATTTTCTCCATATACTCATAAGTGCTGGTGACTGACTTTATCAGTTCAGCATTTTGGACGTCAGGCCTCTCAAAATCGTCGATCTTTTCGGGCGTGTTAAGCGGAGGATACCTGAGATCTACCCAAGGCCAGTCGTCCTCGGGATAGACTACTTTGCAGCCGACAACTGATGGTTCTGTCACCACACCCGCTAACACAGCTACCGAGTCAAGTGTTCTGTCGTCATCGAACTCTTTAAAGGAGTCGATAAGGCTTCTAAGCTGGGCGGACAATTGAGTTTCTGGGTCTTCCCAAAACTTTCTAATCTTGATGCCATACTTTCTCAGATACCAGCTTGACCATACTCCGCCTACTCCTATGTGAGTTGGGATTCTACCGGGTTCCTCAAACCTTTCAACTGCTTCAAATCTGGAGATAGAAGCCTCAATTCTATCTTTATACTCAAGCCTCAACTTTTCTATTTCTCTAACAAGAGACTGTATATCAGACATATTAGTTTCCAACTTTTCAGTTTCTGAAGCTGAATTAGATCAAGTATAAAGGTACACACGATTTATCTCTTTAGGTTGGTTTTATACCTCCCAGTACCGTTTGTTGACTGTCGGGTGAGTCATACGAGACCTCGAGCGGCCGCCCTGACTATCTCTTGGACTATGTCCCACAACAATGGCCTGCCCAGGAAACCCTATCTCTCGTAAGATTCATGAACAACAGAACCATACAAAGATTTATGCTCGACTCTGGGTTTATGCAACGAATGACGATGTGAATTCGGAGGAATATGCTTGGTTATGCTTTCCGGCATAGAACGTGGGAATTTCCTTGAAACAGTTGAGATGAGAGGATGCGAATGGATTCCGATTGAAAATTTCACTTTTGCTCCGGCTACATGGCATAAATATCGGGAGGATCTGGAAAATCTAATCTCACGTCATCCAGCGATTTTTGGACAATACCAAAAAGGTAAACGGGACTTTGACTACTTTGGAGCGAGTTATCGTAAAGGGACATTCACCGATGCTTGGGGGCTGTGTCTGGTACAGTGCTCTCGAAGGAATTATGGGAATAGTAAAGAAGTCTCCGCTCACTGACTGGAACAATCTAGCATCGTATAAGCCACCCGATCCTGCAGTCTTCTCGATTGAAGGCTTAAGAGAAGACTGGAACACAGTCCGCTCTGAGGTTGAGGAAACAAGGAGACGGGATGGGCTCACAGTTGGGTATCTGCCTTACCCTTCTTTCTTCAACCGTCTCGCCTACCTTCGCGGATTCGAGAACTTTATGACGGACCTGATAGGGGGTCCTCCCCAACTTGACACGCTCATTGATATGGTCCTTGAACACAACATTAAGTTAATTAATAAGTGGATGGAGATCGGCGTCGACGTGATGTCCATTGACGACGATTTTGGAGCCCAAGATAGGCTGATGCTAAGCCCCCGATCCTTCCGTAGGTATTTGCTCCCTGGTTACACACGTATGTTCAGAACTGTCCGCGCAGCTCGAAGTCATCTGCATTTCCGTAGTGATGGCCACATTATGGAAATCCTCGATGATCTCATAGAGGCAGGCGCTACCATCACAGAAATCCAGAGCTTCTGCAACAGTTTCAGGGACATAAGAAGGATCTGCAGGGGAAGAGTCTGCGTTGAGCTTTACGTGGACAATGGGCATGTTCTACCTTATGGAACCCCGAAAGACATAAAGAAACACGTAAAGGAAGCGGTTCTGGAGCTGGGTTCTGAGAATGGAGGACTGATGCTGAGCGCCGACATATATCCCGAGACACCTCTGGAAAATATTGAAGCCCTTTGCCAAGCCTTTGAACAATACAGATACTACTACACAAGAAGATAGAGCGTTGGTTTCCCCTTATTTGTGGTTTCACTGCCGTAGGATTTAAACATATTTCGGTTTCTCTATGAATCTGGCTACAGAGAATATGTCAGTTTAGAATTTATGCCCACAAGGATCACGCTGAAGATATACGCAAGACAATACAGATCGCCTTATCCCAGAAGCACAACAAATCCGCTTCAAACGCCAACCCCGATGGATATTTCACCTGAAGACATGCTGAAGCACCCTGCAATTGTCCTTGAGGACGAGCCTATCCGTTACTCCTTTCAGCGGAAAAGCAAAACTCTTTTAAGTCATGAAAAACACCGAGTTTAACATGGTTTGTTCAAGTCGAGGTAGCAATAAGCCCGCAATCCTAGGTGGAAAACCTGCCGTTCCTAAAGGGATGATCAAACCCTGGCCTGAGATCCGAGAAGAAGACCGGCAAGCAGTATTGAGGGTCTTGGATCGTGGTATTCTGTGGGGCGGTAGCGCCCCAGAGGTTAAGGTCCTTGAGGAGGAGTGGGCTCGTTACGTGGGAAGCAAGCACTGCCTTGTGACCAATAGCGGCACAGCGGCGCTACATATGGCGGTTGCTGCTGCAGGCGTCAAACCCGGCGACGAGGTGCTAGCAGCCAGCCTCTCTTGGACTTCAAGCGCTACATGTGTACTTCACCACAATGCCATTCCAGCTTTCGTAGATGTCAGAGTAGATACTCTATGCATGAACGAGGATAAGATCGAGGAGAAGATATCAGACCGTACTAAGGCGATTATCCCCGTGCATTACGCCGGTCTTCCGTGTGACATGGACAAGATTACGAAGATTGCAAAGCGCTACGATCTCAAGGTGATTGAGGACTGTTGCCAGGCCCATGGTGCAATGTACAAGGGGAAAATGGTCGGCACGATCGGCGACATCGGATGCTACAGCCTCAACGGAAGCAAGAACCTGTCCGGAGGGGAAGGAGGCCTGCTGGTAACGGATGACGAAGACGCCTACCGAGAAGCCGCACGAGTTTGGCAGTTTGGCGAGAACCGCCGCGAAGACGGAACACGCGAATACAATGCGTACGGCATGGGGTGGATGTACCGCACAACCGAGATGACTGCAGCCTTCACTAGGTCACAGCTTAGACGGCTCGACTGGATCATTGAACGCATCATAGAGAACTCCCACTACTTGAGCGATAACCTCCGGCGAATCAAAGGAGTCAAGGTTCCCGTCGAGCCGCGGGGAAGGAAACACGTGTTCTGGGTCTACAAGGTTCTATTCTATCCCGAGGAACTTGGGCTCAAGACACCGCCAAAACTATTCAGGGACAAGGTTGAGGCCGCGTTACGAGCTGAAGGCGTAGAGGTCGGACGACCGGAATTCATAATTCCTGACATGACGCTCTTCAATCAGAAAGAGGGCTACGGGCGTGGATGCCCATGGAGCTGCCACCTGTACGGCAAGGACATCCAGTACAGAGCGGAAGACTATCCCGGGGCAATGGAGGCTTTAGACAGAAACACTGGTATATCTGGTACGAAGCCACCGAACGGCATAGAACTGATGGAGAGATACGTAGAGGCATTCCATAAGATCTTCGACAACCTTCCCGAAGTCTTGGCAACGTAGACATCGATTCCGCATTATGGAATAGGAAGCCTTGGCATAGCGTAACGTAAGTACTTGGATTATCGAGCTTGTTTCTCTCAGTAAAGCTAACCCGTCGCAAAGCTTATTTCAGCAAGGGCAGTTAGGGGTCTTGAGTGACATGACCTTGATCAAGATAGAGGAGCCAATTGATGGGGCGATATTAAACAGGAACGACGGTAGACCAACAGCAAGTGGACTCGAGATCACGGTTAGAGGGACACTTTCACCGCCAATCAGCAAGGTTTGGGTGAACGAAAACGAGGCAGAAGTTACTAATGCCAAGTTCGCCTGCAATATAATCCTAGAGAAAGAAGAGAATAGGATCGTTGCGTTCTCAAAGGGAGAAGAAGGCGAACCCGGCTATCGGGACGTCATCACCTTTTTATGGGACAGATATTCTCTGCCACGTTACAGGTTCTCATTGATGACAACATCACCTTTCTCAAAGATTTGGCGCAAAATGCCCGCAGATATCATTCGATATTCGACAACGAATTCCTGAACTTTTGGAAACAGATCCATGAAAAATATGGGACGAAGATTCAATTCAACATATACTACCAAACTGAAGGATTCAACCTAACGAAAATGCCCGAGAAATACAAGTCTGAATGGGTTGAGAACGCGGTTGGCTGAGGCTAACCTTTCATGCCCTTCAACATAAGCCCGATAAACCGTATATAAATGCAACCTATCAAGAGATGAAACGGGATTATCTACTGGTTACAGGAGAGATTAAGCGTTTTGCTGGCAAGGAGCTTCTGAGCAACTTTACAACCATTCATTGGGGCGAAGCTCCATTGGAGGCTTGTCTAGCGTTACGAAACTGCGGCATTGAAGGACTAGTAGGATACTTCACGTGGGATTACAGAGGACCCTCTCCATTCGAAAAAACTGTGACTGGGCGTCCCTGTGTATCCTACTATCTCGATGACGAGAGGACTGCATACCTTAGTACACACGATTACTGGAAGGATATAAGAACTGGAATAACCTTTGTTAGACATGACATAGTTATTAACGATGTTAAGATAGATGAAATAGTTCCTCATTTGGATGAAATCGCCAAAAACCCACATCAATCTGAGATAATGGAACTAATGATCCACGAATATCGTTTCTGCCCAGACCACCAAGGTTACCAACCCGATTTTGAAGCAAAAGTGATTACAGCAATTGAGTGGGTAACCGGCAAAGGCTACAAACCCGTATTCTTCGACGAAGGTTTCGTGGGCGCGTAGATACCGTAGAGGGAAATGTGGCGTATTGCATATCTAGCAGAAATCCTTTTGGATAGTATTCTGGAAATAACAGATCTAAATTTGCTATTGTTGTTCGGATGCCAAAAGAGATTTAAGACAAGCGTGCAACGTCCTCTTAGTGAAGGAATATGGTTAAGCCGAAAATCGGGGTTGAACTGATCGTCTGGCCTAAGAAAGGAAATTTTTCAACAAAGCGGAAATCTGTCTGTGGGAGCTCTTGAGATGGTTTTTCCTGAAAGGTTTCTTTGGGGAGTCTCTATAAGCGGGTTCCAATTCGAGATGGTCGACCCCTCTGGGAAGGGCCTAGACCCGAATACGGACTGGTTCGTCTGGGTACATGACTCCACAAACATGCAGAAACGTCTAGTCTCCGGCGATCTACCAGAGAACGGCGTCGGCTATTGGACATTATACGGGAAAGATCATAATTCGGCTGGAAAGATAGGGCTGAACGCTTTCAGGATCGGGATAGAATGGAGCAGAATCTTCCCAAAGACCACATCCACAGTCGAGGTGGGGGTTGAAAGGGCGCCTGATGGTAACATCGCCAAGATAGAGATCGACGACCGAGCACTTGAGGATCTAGACGGAGTTGCAGACAAGGAGGCAATAAACCACTACAGGGCCATAATAGGCGACTCAAGGTCGAAGAACTTCAAGGTCTTCGTATGTCTCAACCACTTCACTCTTCCTGTATGGGTTCAAAATCCGATAGCTTCTCGCGACACAAAACTGCGCAAAGGCCCAAGAGGATGGCTAGACGAGAGCACAATAATCGAGTACACTAAGTATGCGGCTTACCTAGCTTCGGAAATGGGCGACATTGTGGACGCTTGGGCAACTTTCAATGAGCCTATGGTCGTGGCTGAGGCTGGATACCTTGCTTTGGAGTCTGGTTTTCCTCCAGGTGTAAGAGACTTCAGAGCATACAAGAAAGCGGCAACTCATTTAGCCATCGCTCATGCACGCGCTTATGACGCCTTGAAAAGGCTAGACACTGTTAAAGCCGACGAGGATAGCCCGTCTCCGGCTGATGTTGGGTTGATACACAACGTGACTCCTACAAAGCCTTTGACCCAGAATGAATCCGACATAAAGGCGGCCAACTTTGTCAACCACCTACATAACCGTTTCTTCTTAGAGTCCGCCACTACAGGCTGGTTGGATGCGAACTTCGATGCTGAGAAAGCAAAAGAAGAAGATAAGAGTTACATGGGGCAGAGGTTGGACTGGCTGGGAATAAACTACTACACACGATCTGTGGCTAGAGGAAAGACCTCCTTTCTGGCCAGATTGGCTGGCATCAATGTGATCCCTGAGCTTGCTCAAGGCTACGGTTTTGCATGCGAGCCGAGAAGCAAATCCCTGGACGGGATGCTGACGTCAGATTTCGGATGGGAGATCTACCCGCAAGGCATCGTGGAAGCTTTGAATGACAGTAAAGGATACGGCAAGCCGATGTACATAACGGAACATGGGATAGCTGACGCTGAAGATACGCTTAGACCGGGCTTCATTGCCGACCACTTGAAACTTTTGGACATGATGATAAACGAAGAGAAGGTGGACCTAAGGGGTTACCTTCACTGGTCCCTACTAGACAACTACGAATGGGCCAGAGGCTTCAACATGAAGTTCGGCTTAATGGCCGTAGACCTCGTGACCAAGAAAAGAACCCCAAGGAAAAGCGCCAACATATACAAGAAGATATTGCAAGCGGAGAAGTAATGTAAAGTCGGAACTGATTCAAGCAGGTGACTAGATACGAATTCGAGGGATCGCGTTCTTTGTGCTCTTCACATAGAGGAGCCGGATAGAGTTCCCATCTACGAGCTCGCCATAAACGCGCCAGTTGGCAAGGCTGTCTTGGGAAGGATGCCCAGGGTTGACGCTTACCTTCTGGTCGACCCTGAAGACTACTACGATGTCTATACTGGATTTGGACTGGACGCGATGACGGTATGGGATGTCGGACTTCCTGTCAAGTACGTCAATTCGGAAACATTTCTAGACGACTGGGGAGAATTTGGAGAAAATCTGAGCATAGTAACGTAACATATTACCTCAAGGGAACGATAGAAAGCCCTGATGATTTCGAAGGTTTTTCTCCTCCGGATCCGCATGATTACAAAAGGTTAAAGACTCTTCAGAGACTGGTAAAGATTAACAAAGCTGAGATGGCCATAATCAGCGGGGTTCACGACGCTTTTGAGATTCCATCTATGATCCGTGGAGTGGAAAACTTCCTTTTCGATTACTATAGGAACCCCAGATTCGCTGAAAGACTGATCGAGACGTGTGTAGAATACAATATAGAACTCGCAAAAGCGATGATCGACCTAGGTGCCGACGCCCTAGTCACCGGCGATGATTACGCTTACAAAAAGGGACCTCTAATGTCTCCCGGACACTTCAGGAGATTCGTTGCACCCTATTTGAAGATGATAGTGGATGCTTCCCACCAATACTCAGTGCCAATAGTAAAGCATACGGATGGATACCTCTGGCCGGTCCTGGATGAGATTGTCAATACAGGAGCGGACGCATTACACCCGATAGAGCCGCAAGCCAGTATGAGGCTGGAGGACGTTAAGGAAAGGTACGGCACCAGAATCTGCATCGCAGGCAACGTGGACGTCTCGTCAGTCCTACCCCTCGGAACGGTTGAGGAGACCGTCATAGAAGTCAAGAGATGCCTGAAAGAGGCGGCTAACGGCGGAGGATACATATTAAGCTCAAGCAACTCCATTCACGACTCGGTCAAGCCGGAAAACTTCAGGGCCATGATAGAAGCGGCCAAAAAATACGGCAGATATGGCAATTGTGCGCGGTTCCTTGCTGGATGAAGGAATTAGGAGTAGGCATACGTCAGAAACGATCAAATCAACGCCTTTTGTATTTCTGACGTAGATTTTTCGAGAACTGCCTAGTGAGTCAGAACCGATGGTGGTAGGCATGATTTCTGGATTGTTGGAAAACCGAAGTCAGATAAGCATTTATTTTGTGTATCTGTAGATTTTCTAAACGGCTTGGAGAATTGTCGAGGAACTGCATGTAGCAGTGGGTGCTATCAGAAGAATCGCCAATGAGAAAGGGTTGAAAATGAAGTGTGACCGCAGCAAGGGAGAGGATTTTCCGTTTTCTTCATACATACGGAAGGAAGAAGAGAGCAGATACAAGGAACGGTGGGATTTGCTGCAACTCGATTGGAGTACGATGTCTTATTTCCATGCACGCCTTCTTGTGAGCGGACTAGTGCATTTAGGTTTTCCTCCCAATCTTGAAATGTTTGGCTGCAATAGCAATATTTTTATAGTAAAATCCTGTAGCCATAAAATGGTGGTATATGTGGCTGACTACGTTACCGTTTCAGCAAAGATCACGGTGGATCTTAGGAAAAAGCTGGCTGAGCTTGGCGTGAAACCCTCTGAGGTTATTAAGAAGGCTCTAGAGAAAGAGGTTGAGGAGAGAACTCGGAATATGCTTTACGAGAAGGTTGAGAGAGCAAGTCACATAATATCTAAGGTTGAAAGAGAAGCATGGATCAAAGCTGTCAGGGAGAGCAGGGATGAGAAATGATGCTTTTCGATTCGTCAGCCATAATAAATCTATGTGGCGAGAGAAAGCTGGATAGACTTATGGGCGGTTGCACTCTAGACTTAGCCGCTTACGAGGTGGGGAATGCTGTGTGGAAACAGGTTCATATCTACAGAACCATCAATATGAATGAAGGCAGCCTTGTTTTAGATTCATTAACAGAAGTGATAGAGATGTTGGAAAAAGTGAGAGCTGAAAAAGCTTTAGAAGTACTGAAGATGGCAGTAGAGGAGGATTTGACCTATTATGATGCATCGTACGCTCAAGCCGCTATTGAAAATGGTTTCACATTGGTTACTGACGACGAAAAACTCTATGAAGCAGGAAAGAAGTATGTACAGACTATGAAAAGTGACGAGTTGCGAACCAACAACCTAGTTTCGCCTGGGAATGCTTAGTTTACAGGATCTCAAGCCCGTACGCGGTTTATGAAATTCTCTCCCTCCAGATGCGCGCCCTCCTCATGACCGTCATTCGTAATGTTCTGGGAACCTTATGCTTATGCTGACACATATGTTCCGCTAGTTCTCCTTCTGAAACACTTTGGTGACGTCTAGGACAAATTACTTTTCGTTTCGTTTGGGCGTTTTAGCTTCTTCTGTCTTAACATTCCTGAATTAGTCGAAACAAGACCCTGACCAGAACTCAAACATCCAGCCAAACATAGAAACGATGTGGTCGTGGGCGAGTAGTTGTATCTGCCGATGAGGGGACGGATGAAGGTTGCGCCATTACCTAGTCGTGCGTGCTTATATACATCATGCCAATCATATTTTTGTAAGCAATGTGGTGCGAGTCGTGGCGGAGTGCTACTTGAACCTTCACAGAAAGTACTTGGAGGAGGCTGAGACCCTCATTCTTAAGGGTGACCATGTTCAGGCGAGTGAGAAGCTTTGGGGTGCGGCGGCTGAAATCGTCAAGGCGGTTGGGGCTTTAAGGGGGATTGAACTGAAGACCCACGGTGACCTCTTCCAATACGTTGCAAAGTTGAGAGACGAGTTAAAGGATCCTGAGCTCAGCAGATTGTTCCACGTTGCCAACAGCCTACACCAAAACTTTTACGAAGGCAATCAACCGGCAAGCTTTGTCACAGATGGCGCGGAGGCGGTAAAGCAACTGGCAGCTAAGCTTGAGAAGCTAACCCATTAATGAGCGGCAAGAGAGACAATGCTATTTGTTTGTGTTCTAACACAACGTGGGGATTGCTAACCATATTTGCCGGAGAGGAGGAAACTCGTGATCGTTGCTTCAGCCAAAAAATGAGCCGTTGAAAATTATTCCCGGAACAGTTCGCATGATGAAAAATTTCTTTGAAGTGGATGCCCTGTAGCCTTTGATTTCTCTATTACTAGCGAAATCCTCCAAATTTTTTCACCTTGAAAGGGTTAATAGCCTTGTTCAACTAATTATACTTGTGACATAAATGTTAGAGTGAAGTGAAAATGAAACCAGAGCAGGCAGTAGCCGATGTTAAGATCGGATGTGGAGGAAAAGCTTTCGAGCTCAGATCTCAGCTCCTCTAAAGCCTGCAAATTTGTATCGCCGAACATGAAAGTCGTGTGGATGATGAAGCTGCACATGTAAACGCTTTTTTGCTTACATCACATTTACATATTACAGACAATATAATACGTCTGACCTGAAATGTCATCTGTGATATCGGTAAGAATTAAAAAAGATCTTAAGCGGGAAGCTCAAGAGCTTGGAATAAACATACGTGACGTACTCGAGAAGGCTTTGAGTGAGGAGCTTGAGAGGAAAAGAAGAGAAGAGTTCAAAAACGTTGTGCAGGACGTGCTCAAATGCATGACCGATGTCGAAGTAGAAGAGTTCAGCAAAGCGATAAAGGAGAGTAGAAAGGAACGGTAGAATTCCTCTTTGACGCCAGCGCTTTGTACCCATCCTTAAAGATGTTTGGCGATAAACTCTACGAGGTTACTAAGGAATCCGCTGTTCTGGACCTGACAAAATACGAGGTTGGAAATGCCATCCTAAAAAAGTCAGAGGTTAAGGGAATAGATTGGAACCGTATCACAAGCGCATGGCAGAGACTATTGAAATTTTTCACCGTAATTACAATAGATAACATGGTTGAAATTCAGAGAATAGCCGTGGAAAAAGATTTAACGTTTTACGATGCATCCTACCTTCATACTGCAGAAAAACGCAACTTAAAACTCGTCACCGAAGATAGAGACCTACTTAAATCGTCAAAAAACTCTGTAACTCTGCAAGCACTAAAGGAGCTAACACGCTAAAAAAACAGACGCCACCCATCTAGACACAAAAATGAAAAGATGACAAACTGTAAGATGGATCTAAAATTCAAGATTTTTTGAAAACCATTTTCTGAAATGCCATTTATTGACTATGCTTTGGGACGGAGAACCTATATCCACAAGCTTTAAATGGGACTTTATCCCACTTATACTTGGTGGGAAAATTGCGCGAAGCCCTCGTCAAGGTCGATTCAAAGGGTCGCATATGCATCCCTCATGAGTTTAGGGAAGAGCTTGGGGGCGTGGTCATACTTAGGAAAACAAGGAGAGGCATATTACTCTCTCCGGGAAAGGATCGGGATTTCATGGACGAGTTCCGAAGGGTAATGCTATCTGAGCCTAGGAGAACCGGTATCCCCGAGAACCCTCGGGCTGAGGAAATGAAGGCAATATGGAGAGAGGACCTTTAATTTGCTGACAGCCCTGGATACTAACATCCTATGTTATGCGCTCGATCCTCTCTTTCCTGAACACGGCGGATTAAGGGATTTGCTGCTCAACTTATCTCAAGACTTCACGGTGGCAGTGGATCCCACCGTAATACATGAAATATATCATACCCTTGTGTTTCGCCAGAAATGGTTGCCTGAAGACGCGGTGAAACGCCTCACCACGTTGATGAAGCATCCTTTTGTCGAATTCTATAACCAAACTAAGACGGTGTCCCTGATAGGATTAAGGTTGGCTGAAAGGTATAGACTGGGTGGAAGAGATGCCCTTGTAATAGCCAGTTACATCGCAAACAAAACTCCAACCCTATATACGCACGATGCCGATTTATTGGAACTCGGAGAAATCACCTGGAAAAAGTTCAAAATGACGATCATGGACCCATTGACTAAACTATAATCAACTTAACTACCCTTTCCGTAGGCCCAGATATCCCTCCGAGAAAGAAGAGTTCGTGGGTGTTGCCTAAGTAGCCAGTCGGAGAAGGGCCCTCTTAACCCTCAAGGGGAATAACGTGAAGCCAGTACATGTTCCTGCATACATTCTGGGGTCTTGGCAGGGGGCCATTTACTTAAGGAAAACATCCAGCAATTTTAAAATGGACAGAGCGAAGTTATTAAAAAAGCTTTCAGCGTCGTTGGCGGCTCCTTCTTCTACGTCAATAAAGTTGGCGAGGAGGCTAGGGCTGAATGCCGCATCTACAGGTTTAGATGGAGGATACGTGCCTCCATTCTCTTAACGCTGAGTTCATAAGTTCATTCTTTGGCAGAAAATGTGTGTCTAAATTCTGTCCATTGTTGATTTGAGAAATAGTCTATATGACGATTTTCTTAGCAAATGGGTTCGCGTCAGCAAGGTTTATATGTGGTGTTATATATGGATTGAGTGGTGAAATTTATGCCATCCATCGTCGGGGTTGATAATCAAGGTCGGACGGTCTTACCCAAAGAGGTTAGGCAAGCCTTAGGAATCGAGGGGGGCTCCAAGCTTGTATGCAGAGTTGTTGGAAACAGGGTTATCTTGGAGAAGCTCTCCGTAGGGAGGATCGAGGAGGCCTTTAGCAGGCTTGAAGAATTGGCTCCCAGCCTAGACCTAGACGTAGTGGAAGTTGAAGGAGAGGACAGGTATATTGACAGGGAATACGCCCTCCGTAAAATTGGGCTTAGAAGGGATATTTGACGTCGGAATAGTTGTCATGGCGCACTTTAGAAACCCAGCCCGCAGATACGCGGCT
>Ga0315312_1000858_pt1 | contig 28808 bp, 21 predicted proteins | sample TDP7_MG_FD_203629 | JGI IMG/M metagenome (GOLD analysis project Ga0315312, IMG submission 203629) | Freshwater sediment microbial communities from Lake Towuti, South Sulawesi, Indonesia - TDP7 | ecosystem: Environmental > Aquatic > Freshwater > Lake > Sediment | place: Indonesia: South Sulawesi... | reverse complement strand
TTCTTTGAGCGTTTCTTTCTGTTGGCTATTCAATTCTTCATAGGACTTAAGGATTCTCACAGGAACGTCCACGCTGTAGCCATAGGAGAAAAAATCCTCCGGCAATTCCACGTATGGTTGTGCTCGGTGTCTGTCCGGGTCAGGCTCAACCTGGCTGCGGTAAGCGAATGAGCCGTATGGAAAACGCACCGCCCAGAGAAGCCGTGCCGGCTTGCCGAAACAGCAGCCGTTGAGAAAGCAGCCGACCCTGCCAAAGACCAGCGCCAGCATCAGGCCTATAGCCAGGATATCAAGATGTTGACGCATAGGCAGCTTATGACGCCAAAGGTAAAAAATGATCACAGGGATGGCAGAAAGCACACCGCCGTACAACTCCAGTCCCCCGCTCCAGATAGCAAAGACCGAAAGCAGGCCTCGTCCGTGAAACTGGTCGAAATGGTGCAATACATAGAACAGGCGTGCTCCCACAACGCCGGCTATTAGCGAGTAAAGAGCGGCATTGGTTATGTGCTGAGGATCGGGCGTGATGTCCCGGCTGAGTCGTCTTATCAAAGCCAAAGCCGCCAGAAAGCCAAGAACAATCATTAGTCCGAAGCTCTTGAGCGTGACGTGAATGAAAGGAATCTCGAAAAGTTCCTGATACATTTGTACGCCAATGATAAAGTGCGCTAAAGCGCCTAAAAGTGCGAAGTTATAATTTCAGGGACTTTTAGGCATTCCGTACTTTAGGCACTTTTCGTTGAGCCGTGTACGATTCTGTTATTCTCATCGACAATCACAATCTTTGGCTTGATTTTCTTTGCCTCTTGGGGGCTGTAATAGCCGAAGCTGAAAACGATGATGCGGTCTTTTCGTTTTATCAGATGCGCAGCGGCTCCAAGCACTGCAATTTGCCCGGAATTCGCCGCTGCTGGGACAGCATAGCTCTCCAGTCTTTGGCCATTGGTCAAATCAGAAATCAAGACCGATTCGTAAGGCAGAATTCCTGCTGCTTCCATCAGCGCTGCGTCTATCGCTATGCTGCCGACATAGTGCAGCTTCGTTTCTGTAACGGTCGCCTGATGCAACTTCCCTTTTAATAGCTTTACAAACATCATTCAATTACTCGCAGGTTATATTGTCGCCTATACTATTTCTGCCTCATCCATTAAACGCTTCCATAATGTTTCGATATTTAATTGCTTTGCCCAATATCCAAGATAATCCACGTCTAATTTCCCATATTGCACTTCATAAACTCTTAGGGCATCGGTAAATTGTTTCTCGCTTCCGCCGCAGAGTTTTGCCCATCTCAATTTGGCCAAGATTGTATCCTCCGGGCTTGAAACCTGTATTTGAATCCCCATAAAGTTTTCGGTGACCTTGCGCGAAAAACGTGACCGGTCGAAAGCTTCGTCAGTCAATACCCAAAAGTCGACTTTGTCCCCTGTTTCTAAATCGATCAGGTTGAACATACTCTGCCTGCTAATTGCATCGAGAATGCTGTGTTCATCCAAATAAAAATCAGGGCAAGGGAAAGCTTCGGCCAATTCTTGAGATTTCGACTTCTCAATGGCGATAACCATGTCTATGTCGTGGGTAGACCTTGGCTGCCCTTGTAGGCTTGAGGCAACAGAACCCGTTATCATATATTGGATTCCAGCCCGATCAAGTATTTGAATAACTCTTTTCAATAATTCCTGTTGTGACATCTTTCGAGGCGTTCTGAGAGTATTTTTTTGAATTCTCCAGTAGGAAGATTTGGGAACCTCCTATGTAATCCATGGATAAAAAGCTGATTGGCAAATTCAGATAGCTCAAATGCTTTGAGTAACCTTTGTTCAGGGGACATCCGACGAAGCACCTGAATGTATATTTTATGATTTGGCTGTTCCTTAATATCCATAAAATTGCCGATATTATACGCTACTTTTTGTCTGCGTCCACCAGGATATTGTCGATAAGCCGGGCTGAGCCGATTCTGATGGCCACTGCTGCCAGGATTTTGCCTGCAATTCGGTCCAAACTTTGCAGCGTTTCAGCATCAACAATACTTACATATTCTATTTTGGCTGATGGTATCTGGCTGAGAATTTTACGCATTTCGCTTATAATTTGCCTGGCGTCAGTAACGCTGGCTTTAATCATTTGCTGGCACTTTTGAAGAGATTTATAGATATAAGCGGCATCTTTTCTCTGGTTTTGGTTTAGATACCGATTTCTGCTGCTCATCGCTAAGCCGTCCGGCTCGCGGACAGTGGGACAGACAACGATTTCCAATGGCATATTCAGATCAGCGACCATTCGTTTGATGACCACCGCCTGCTGAGCGTCTTTTTGACCAAAAAATGCGACGTCTGGCTGAACAATATTGAAAAGCTTTGCGCAGACCGTAGCGACGCCGCGAAAGTGTCCCGGGCGGAATTGGCCGCATAAAGGCTCACTGAGTTTCTCAACGGTCACCCAGGTAAGGTTTTCACCAGGATACATCTCTGCCGGTGCGGGAGCAAAAACCACATCAACACCGTGCTGCCGGCAAATCTCCAGGTCTTGCTCAAAAGGACGCGGATACTTCTGAAAGTCTTCGCCTGGGCCAAACTGCGTTGGATTGACGAAAATACTGACCACCACAAAATCGGTCTGCTGCTTAGCTGCTTCAATTAGCGAGATATGGCCGGTGTGCAGCGCCCCCATAGTAGGAATAAAACCAATCTTTTTGCCCTGACTGCGAGCAACTCTTACTGAGGCTCTGACCGACTCAATTGTTTTTGCCAATTCCATTTCCATCTTTCTCCTCTTACCGCCGAGTTCGCAGAGAGCGCTGAGGTCAATTTGGATTCTTGCTCTGCGTACTCAGCGGTCTCTGCGGTTAATCTTGCGCCGCGACATAGAATCTTACTTGATTTGCAAGGTGCTCAATATTATTATTTCGCCGACCATTAAATTTGGACATAGATAGTCGAATAACCGGACACACTTTCCACTCAGCGAAAAGCTGCTCATAATCAGAATTGAGAGTCTGCAAAAATTCCAGCTTAATTTTCTGCTCATACGGGCGGTTACGCCGGCGGATGCGTTGCAGACACTTCTGTATCGAGTCGCACAAATAGATAACTAAAACCGGCGGAGCAACCTGAGCACTAAACGGCTTATAAATCTGCTCATACAAAGCCAATTGCCGGACGTTGAGCAGCCGAGTCGCATATATCCGCTCCTGGTTAAAAATGTAGTCGCTTACAGCAACTTGTCCTCGCGGCAGAGTTCTGTGGTTTAGTTGCTCGGCCCTACTAGTCAGAAAGTAAAGCTGGCAGTCCAGTGCAAGCTCTTTTTTGCCAGCATAAACTTCGGGCAGAAAAGGATTTGTATTGTAAGGCTCTAACAGCAATTTGCAGTCCAATTGATCCACCAGGCTTTCCGCCAGGGTAGTTTTGCCGACCCCGATAATACCGGCAACACTGACCACCTGTGGGACATTCGGATTAAGGGCAAAGTCGCAGCCGTTCAATCTGTCGGCTAATTCCCGGACACGTACTTTTATCATAGGGTGCAGCAAATCTGAATTTAGCTGGCACAGGCCTTTGAGCACAAACGAGCGCAGATGCATCTGCGGATGTGGGACAGTCAAGTATGGCAGATTTACGACCTCTGACCCAAATAGTAACAGGTCTAGGTCAATCGACCTGGGCAGCCATTTGCCATGCCACTCGCGGCCGAGCCGTTTTTCTACCTCGACCAGCGCTTTGTACAAATCCTCCGCGCTGAGGGTGGTTTTCACTTCGGCGACGCCATTGATGAATTTCGGCTGGTCAAAGTAGCCCAGCGGTGGCGTTTCAATCAAGTCACTGACATTGGAGACTTTGATGTGTTTGGTATCCGCGAGCAGCTTGAGCGCACGCCTGATAGTGGCCTGCCTGTCGCCCAAATTACTGCCCAATCCGATATACGCCGTCGTTGCGTTTCTCATTTGCTATTGCTCAAATAGCAGAAATCCGAAACTCGAATATCGAAATCCGAAACAAACCCCAAAAACAGCAAAAATTCAAAACTCTAAACGTTTTGGTCATTTGAACATTTGGGTTTTGGTATTGTTTCGTGCTTCGAATTTCGGATTTCGTATTTTTCTGCGGTTCTCATTTCACTTCGCAACCGCGGCAAAGCGCTGTAGCGCTTCTTTGACATCAGCCGGCCTGGCAAAAGCTGTCAGCCGAAGGTATCCTTCACCAGCCGGTCCGAAACCGACGCCGGGCGTGGCCACCACGTTGGCTTTAGTCAGCAGCCGGTCAAAGAAATCCCACGAGCTCATGCCATTCGGCGTCTTCATCCAGATATACGGTGCATTTACGCCGCCATGAACTTCATAGCCCAGCTTTGTAAGTGACTCGCGGATTAAAGCTGCATTATTCATATAGACGTTAATGATCTTGCGGACTTGCTTTTTGCCTTGTGGCGTGTAGATAGCTGCGGCGCCGGCCTGAGAAATATACGAAGCGCCGTTGAACTTGGTGGTGTGGCGTCTATTCCACAACGGATTGACCTCCACCGCCCTGCCGTCGCCGGCGTACGCCTTGAGTTGCTTTGGCACAACGGTAAAGGCACATCGCACGCCGGTAAAGCCGGCAGTTTTAGAAAAACTGCGAAATTCGATTGCCACCTCTTTTGCGCCGTCAATCTCGTAAATTGAGTGCGGAATATCCGGGTCTGTTATAAAGGCCTCGTAAGCGGCATCAAAGAGAATCACCGCCTTACTATTGCGAGCAAAATCAACCCATTTGCTCAGGAACTCTTTTGTAGCTACCGCACCTGTTGGGTTGTTCGGAAAACACAGATAAATAATATCAACAGACTCAGTCGGCAAGTCGGGCACGAAATTGTTCTGGGCCGTGCACGGCATATAGATTATTTTTTCATATTGGCCATTTTTGCTTGCCCATCCCGTCCTTCCAGCCATTACATTGGTATCCACGTATACCGGATATACAGGGTCGGTTACAGCAACGACATTGTCCAGGCCGAATATCTCCTGTATATTACCCGTATCGCACTTTGCGCCATCGCTGATAAAGATTTCGCTCGGCTCCACGTCCATGCCACGAGCTTTGAAGTCATTTTCTATTATCGCATTGATAAGAAAATCGTAGCCTTGCTCAGGGCCGTAGCCGCGGAAGGTTTCTGGCCGGGCCATTTCGTCAACTGCCTCTTTCATCGCGGAGATTACAGCCGGCGCCAAGGGCTGTGTGACATCGCCGATCCCCAGACTGATTATTTTTGCCTTCGGATTCTTGACTTGATATGCACAGACCCGCCTGGATACCTCCGGAAACAAATAGCCCGCCTGGAGTTTTAGATAATTCTCATTAACCTTTGCCATACTTAAACCTTGATGCTCGATAATCACAAGTCAGTTAATCAGTGAATTAGTTGATTGGTTAATTGGTAACAGATCCGCCAAAGACGGACAAGTTCACTTGTTCACTAATTCACGACTCACCAGTCACACTAAGGAAATGAGCATTCTATTGGCAGGTCGACTCAGCGTCAAGGCCGTTGGTGATCGCGATCAGAGCAGGATTTTCAGTTACTCAGAACGGAGCCGTGACTGTTAGGGAGCGGCTGGTACCCGCTCGGCTTCGTATAATGGAGTCAACGCTTCCGTGAAAAACCGCATGGGTGATGATAGAATTGCAACTTGCGGTGGAAACATGTTTGCCAAGGGAGTACTCTGAACTTAGCTCCAGATGACCTTGATATAAATGATGTTTTCTTCATCATCCACGATCACCTCACAGGACTTGCGGTAGTCCTTGGTCGGAACAGAATAGTATCTGCCATAGCTTCTTATCTCTTCCTTATACCAACGTGGGCCAGACGAATGGCCAAAAAGTTCGTGTCCTGCTTCTTTATACTCCATCCATTTTGTGGTATCCCTCGGAAACAGAATTCTCATTCGCTCAGGCGAGAACTTCTCACATTTCCGCCCTTTGAGAGTCGGCGAGGTATTCAGAAACTCTTCGACATCCTGTGGTGTCGCGCGAAACATCATACAACGCCCCATTTCGTCAGGGCACCACCAGCCGTACACTCGCAGGTCGATCGCCGACTTCGGTAGTGCAGCAAACCCGCCTTCACCGAGAATCTTTTGCGCCCTTACCCTGGGCAAAGAATAATGGACTCCTAGAGAAGTGAGCACAAGGGCAGGCAACAAGAACAGGACGGCCCACATTAGAGGACTCCTGATTCTTCTCCTCAACAGCCGGTATACAATGGCCTGATAGAGAACGCACATTCCGGCTGCAAGAGACCAACCAACCACCAGCATTATGATCCTCAAGTCAGCCGGTGTATAAATGCCACCCGACACGTGCATGGACACGAGAGGCCCGACCACGAAACCCAAGAACAGAATCAGGGCACTGAAGACACAGCAACTTATTGGAAAACGAGTCGGGTGTGACCTCTGTTCGCTCTCATCGCCGGCACGAAAACGGTGCCCACAGCTCTTGCAATGATGTTTTCCGACCAGCGCAAATGACACCGTGAGAAGAAAAACAAAGGGAAAAAACATCAATGCAAGAATCAACGCGAAGAACACCAGGAGTAACCACTCTGACTGGAAGACTGATCCGACCAACAATACAACTTGAGGCATCAACCAGAGGAGAGCAAAAGCAACAACAGCCATGAGCAACGGCTTGCTGTGTTTTCGTATGCGTGAGGACCTACATCGAGGGCAGTGGATCGCTATTCGCTCACCGAAGGCTTGAGCACCGGAAGCTTCACCATTGATGGATTCACTTCGCTGATTTGTTGGGTCTGTGTCTTTTTTCGACTGCATTTTGACCTCATTAGAAACGCTCTGATGCCTCTGGCAATGGACCTTCAATTCTGCGTATTCTAAGGCCTCTTTCTTCGAGTGTCCGTTTCGTGTCATCGGAAATCGTCGATGGGTCGACGATAACGATCTCTATATTGCGGCACCCGGCCATACTAAGCCTTTTGCTGGCTTTGAGCAAAGGCTGGTCGATGTCCCGAACATCCATCCCGCCGACTACGATAATGTAAAACAACAAATCATCGCGGGCAGCATCATGAAGCTTATATCTTAGCTTCTTGGTGAACCAAGGGAAATCCAGCTCGCTTACGATCGGGATGTAAGAACCCCCAAGGCCACCTCTAATTTCAGAGAAGTCCGGCGGCGACTGCGTAGCGGCGTCAAGTAGATAATTCATGTTCCTCCAGTACTCGGGCGGTGGCGGATTCTCAGGGTAAGCAACGTCCCGAGGCACCACCGCAAGCCAAATACCTATGCAAATGCCAATGGTGCAGACGATTACAGGAATTGCCCATCGCCAGCCTTTCCGCTCTACGATAAAGTCGATCAACTCTCTATAGATAGTTATTATCCAAGCAATGTACCAGGGTAAGAATAAGAACAACCGACCGCCGGCAAAGAACGTAAAGACGCTTTCGGCTGTTTGCTCTAACTGTACTTGCTGCTCAGCCTCGAACTGAACCTTCATCAAAGCTAAACGGCGCCTTACTTCCGGAGGCAACTGCTCTGTCTTGGTTTTTGGGAATGCGTCCAGTTCACCTTTATCGAACCAGACAAGCTGACAATGCCGACAAGTGTCGAGATTGATCGTCTGCCCATTTCGCTGGATTGTGAACGACCGAAGCGACTGCCTACAGGATGGGCATTTTTTATCTGTGCTTGCGGATGCAGTGATCGCTTTGCGCCAGAATCCTCGGACAACATCACTTCTGAGATACTGCCGCAATACGGCTAAATTTGCCATGACTCCCTGGCATGACGCACATTGCCATATTGCTGCATCTGGCACTGCTATTGGCTTCAGAGAAGCCCCACACATTGGGCAAATTGGTGAGGACATGAAATAAAAGGCTCAAAGCATGTTGCACTAACGTCCGAGCTAATCGGCCGCGTGTATCACAGCCCCGTTCGGCGCTGCATCGACCGCGAATTGACTATTTTGCGTCCTCGAGTTCAAACTCAATTACAGCCCCGGCAGTAATCTTGACTTTGCCAGGCAGATATGGGGCTTCCTCGGGAGGCAGAGTCTTAGGCGGACGCCCACCCATTCCGTAGCCGCCCATGCCGCCGAATTCTTCCATAAGCTCATCTGCGCCGTATGGATACCCTGATTGTCTTATTCGCACAACCTTCCCAAGGGTAGCGCCGGCTTCCTTGGCCATCAAAGCAGCTTTGCTCTTTGCAGCGGCCGACGCAAGCCGAAATGCTTCATCACGCAGTCGGTCCTCTTCGCTGGAGAATAGTTGAAAGTTGCTCATATGGATTGCTCCTGCCTCGAGGCTTTTCTGCAAAACCATATCCAGCTTATCGAGGTCGCGCAGACTTATGTGGGCAAATCTTGTAACCTCATACCCTTTAAAGACCCTTTTGCTTCTTTGGTAGTCATAGTCAGCCCGGATACGAAGGCGAGCCGTGCTGATGTCTTCTTCTGCAACACCGAGTTGCTTGAGTGCCCCAATAAGTTTCTTAAAAACAGTGTCCACTTCAGACTTGGCGGCCAACACGTCTGGCTTCGTACTCTCTGCCTCGAATGTTAGCCTTGCAGTATCCGGCTTAACCTCGATCTCGCTCTGCCCAGTGACAATTATTGTGCGCTGCTTAATCTCCTGCGCCAAAGCTACCGAGACAGTACATACCAGCACAGCAAACATCGTAACTAATTGTCTCATTTTATCCCCTTTCTGTGGAACTATTGTTTATATGTTTTCGGTATGAGCCCTTTCTTCCGGCACATTCTGCTAACCCCTAAGGGTCAGACATACGCCCTGACGCCAAACTACAAATCCGAGGTATGCTCTCACTATTGTTAAAGAATTTACACTGCTGGCGAGGGATTTTCAAGGAAAAACACCGGCCCGGATAAAAGACGCCCGACGCGCGAAGTGCCAAATATTTTTGCTTTTTTTCGAATGGGCGTTGAATTATACTACGCAAGTAAATGACCCCCCAATGAATTGGGGGGCTAAACAACAAATTTGGAAAGGGGCTTACAATGGACAACGGTTTTAATCGAAGGGATTTTATAAAGGCTGTGGGCATGGGGGCGGGAATTGGAGCATTAGCAGTATCATCATCGTGTCAGGTCGAGTCTGCTTTTAGAAAGCCGACTGCCGGAATGAGCTTTCAGCCCGGCAAAACGCTGAAGGTTCAGCCGGCCCTTGTCTATCAATTCCATCAAAGAAGGGAGGCCACGAGCTGGCGGCCCTGGGGTGGACTGCACAATCAAAGTGATGTGGACAACGAGGCTAAAAGGATCGAGCAGGAGCTCAAAAAGATGTCGGCAAAGTCGGACTTTCCGATGACGGTTCAGCCGGTGGCGCTAGTGAATAATAACGACAAGGCCAAGGCTGTCGGCCAGAGCGACTGCGATGTGATCCTGGTTTACGCGTCCGGCGGCTGGGGCGAGCTCGATACCCTGGCAGGCACCGGCAAGCCCAACATTATGTTCCTGCGGCACCAATCCGGGCCGGTGTCCCTCTGGTACGAGATCGCACATCCGCACTTCTTGCGAAAAGCTACCGACGAGTACAAAAACCCGAATATGGATATCTGGGACATCGTGGTCGATGACTATGACGAGGTGCTCTGGCGGCTGCGAGCACTATACGGCCTGAAAAACGCCGTGGGCACGAGAATCGTAGCTATCGGCGACGCCGGCGGCTGGGGCGAGGGCAACAAACTCGGTCCGGAAACGGCAAAGGCAATCTGGAAGCTGGACATACAGCCGGTCAGTTACCCGGAGCTTGAGCCGATGCTAAAGAAGAACCTGGCTGACGAAAAAGTAGTCGACCAGGCCAGACGACAGGCGGACGAATACTTAGGCCAAAAAGGCGTCTCGCTGCATACCGACAAGAAATTCCTGGTGAACGCTTTTGTGCTGACCAAGGTCTTCAGGGAGTTAATGACCAAAGCTGATGCCCCCGCCATCACGGTTCATCACTGTATGGGGACAATTATGCCTATGGCCCAGACCACAGCCTGTATGCCGCTTAGTCTTATTAACGATAGTGGGTTGATGGCGTTTTGCGAATCTGACTTTGTGGTTATTCCTTCGGGCATTTTGCTCCGCCACATTTCGGGCAAGCCAATGTTCTTTAACGATCCTACGCATCCTCACGATGGAATGATAACCTTAGCCCACTGCACAGCGCCCAGACGAATGAATGGCACGGACCTTGAGCCGGTCAGAATTCACACGCACTTTGAGTCTGATTATGGCGCGGCCCCGAAAGTTCAGATGAGCAAAGGCCAGGTCATCACGAACCTTGTGCCGGACTTCCACTGCAAGAAGTGGGTCGGCTGCCGCGGCAAGATCATCGACCATCCTTTCTATGACATCTGCCGTTCGCAGATTGACATAACGATCGAGGGCGACTGGCAAAAACTCCTGGAGGATATGCAGGGATTTCACTGGATGAGCTGTTACGGCGATTACCTGCGTGAGACCGGCTACGCCCTTAAAAAACTCGGCGTAAAGTGGGAAAACGTTAGTGCGTAGGCTACGCCCTTAACCGCAGAGCACACAGAGACCACAGAGGAAAAATCAAGATTGAAAACCTCAGCGTCCTCTACGGTCTCGGCGGTAAAACAGGCGTGCGCGTGAGTCAGGAGACAAATGCGATGAGAGAGCAGAGGTCGAAACTGCGTAGGATTTTTGTTTGGTTGTTGCTTTTTGGCTTGTCGGTCAGTTACGCCCAGGCCGTGAATTTCTACGTCTCGCCAGATGGTAATGACGCGTGGTCTGGGCGGCTGGCCCAGCCGAATGCCGGGCGAACCGATGGGCCACTGGCGTCCCTGGCTGGCGCGCGGGATGCCGTGCGGCGCTTGAAATCAAAAGGGCCGATTACTGAGCCGGTGCATGTCACTGTGGCAGATGGCATTTACAAATTGACCGAGCTGGTCGTATTTACTCCTGAAGATAGTGGAACGAAAGAATGCCCGATCATTTACGAAGCGGCCCGGGGCGCCAGGCCGATTTTTACCGCCGGGCGTGTAATTACCGGTTTCAAAGCCGAGGAAGAGGGCATCTGGCGCACGCATATACCAGAGGTAGCTGCTGGCAAGTGGTATTTTGAGCAGTTATTCATAAATGGTCGCAGAGCTGTGCGTGCCCGCACGCCAAATAAATTCTATCACTATATGCTTAAGACATCAGAAGTGCCCATCGAGGGTAGTTCCGGACAGTTCCGCAGAACGACATACGTGCGGCCTGATGCGCTCACGCCGCTGCGAAACCTTCAGCCGCGCGAAATCAGTGACGTCACGCTGGTAGTCTACCACAAGTGGTGCATTACCCGGCGTTTTTTGACGACCATCGACACTGTGGCAAATGCCATCGTTACAATAGGAGAGAAACTCAAGGACTATTCTGATTGGCCGGCAAATACGCCTTTTCATCTGGAGAATTTCAAGGCGGCATTGGATGCGCCCGGCGAATGGTTCCTTACCGATGATGGAATGCTCTACTACAAACCGCTGCCGGACGAAGATATGGCTAAGGCCCATGTAGTTGCACCCGTGGTTGAAAAATTTGTTATCTTCCAGGGCAAATCCGAGGCAGGACAATTTGTCGAGCACATCCAACTGAAAGGGCTGGCATTTCAGCACAGCCAGTCTCTGCTTCCACCGAATGGATATGCGCCGTATCAAGCCGCTTTTGCGACCGAGGCGGCGATTATGGCTGACGGTGCGCACAATATCATCATAGAGGACTGCGAGGTCGGCCATACGGGCGAATATGGTGTGTGGTTCCGTCGCGGGTGCCGGGATTGCCGGCTCCAGCACTGCTATCTGCACGACCTCGGTGCGGGCGGCGTGCGGATCGGCGAAGGAGCGATTCGCCCCGACGAGCCTTCCCGAACAAGCCATATTATGCTCGACAACAACATCATCCACTCAGGCGGACGAATTCACGCCGAGGCGGTAGGCGTCTGGATCGGGCAAAGCGGCGACAACACCGTCACCCACAACGATATTGGCGACTTTTTCTATACGGGAATCTCGGTCGGCTGGCGCTGGGGCTACGCAGAGAGCCTATCTAAACGCAACACCATCAGCTTCAACCATGTGCACCATATCGGCCAGGCGGTGCTCAGTGACATGGGTGGCATTTATACGCTTGGCCCATCCGAAGGGACCGTCATCAGTAATAACGTCTTCCACGATGTCTATGCCTACACATACGGCGGCTGGGGCCTATATACCGATGAGGGCAGCACCGGCATCGTTCTGGAGAATAACCTGGTCTACAATACTAAGACCGGCGGCTTCCATCAGCACTACGGCAAAGAAAATATCGTCCGCAACAATATCCTGGCCTTTAGCAAACTCTATCAGGTCCAGGCCACGAGGGTGGAAGAGCATCTCTCGTTCACCTTTGAGAAGAACATCGTCTACTACGATACGGGCGTTCTCTTATCCGGGCCCTGGACGAAGGTCCGAATCAATATGGATAGCAACTGCTACTGGGACGCTACTGGCAAGGAAGTGACATTTGCCGGGATGAGCCTTAAAGATTGGCAGGAAAAAACTGGACACGATAAGAACTCAATCATTGCTGATCCGCTGTTTGTCGACGCCAAGAATTTCGACTTTCGCCTCAAGCCGGATTCCCCTGCTCTCAAGCTCGGCTTTGTGCCTTTCGACTACACCAAAGCCGGCGTTTACGGCGAACCGGCCTGGCTACAAAAGGCCAAGAGCCTGCAAGTGCTGCCTCTGGAAATCCCGCCTGAGCCACCGCCGTAGCCAGCCATGTAGGGTGCGATATTTCGCACCATCTTTATCTTTGCTTTTCGCCAGGAAAGTCCGCCACACTAACGGCGGGTAAGCTCCGGCAGACAAGGCACACCTACAGCGAACGAATCGAGGCCAATTCGATGAATAAGAATGACCGTGAACCGCTCTGCTGGGGCGCCCACGGGGTTACCAGAGTTGCGTTCGATCCGATGGTTGGCACATTCTCATTTTTCCTGCAGACGATCTCTCACTGCAACGTGAGTCTCGTACGTAGCCAGAATGGAATCAAATAGTCGAGAAAGAACCTTCTGGAGTTGGTCAAGTTCACACCTCATGCGCTCGACGATCTCTATCGCTTGACCGCGAAACATCAGATCGAGGATCTCTGGCGGCACGGTTGCCTTTGACATTATGGCCACTTGGCTAGTCAGTATGAACTTGTCGAGTTGTTCAGACTTGAGAAGATCCGGGATGTCTGGACTCTTGCCCCGGTGGACATACACATTCCTTACACCCCTGTACGGCTTGACGAGCGCCTCTAGGGCGTCCAGCGCAGTCTTCACTTTCGTCCCGCGGACGTAGTCATTGCTCTTGATTATGTCCGATTCGCAGTTGCGCTCCTGATTGCCGAGACCGAACGCGTCATTCGTCAGAATCAGCGCGACATCCGCAAGACTCACGAGGAGGATGATGTAGTACCCGAAGTGGTACTCGAGCCAGGTATGGTGTCCGATTCCGCTCTTCTGATATGTCCGCGGCGACGGGAAGCGGCCGACAAAGGTTCGACAGATCTCAAGTCTCTCAGTTGCGTTCACGATCGCCATTGCGCGTTGGAACACATCAACGCGGTATCGTTCGTTCGCCGGCAGCGGTGTCGCCTGCTTTTCCATACGAATCCGACCTGTGCGCTCCACGTACTCCGAGTACAGCTCCCCAGCACGAAGAACTATGGGTCTGGTGTCCTCCATCAGGCGCCGCATAAGCGGATGCTCACTGAGGACTTTGTCCACGCGTCTTCTTTTCATTCTTCTCCCGACATAATAATGTACAATACGCTTCAGGCCGCTTGGCCCCGATATCCGTAATCGGGCCTGAAATGCTCATCACGTTGGATAATTTCTTCTTATCTTAGCGTGCCGGCTTCGCCTATCTCACGGGTTAAACTATGATTTTCTGCTACTCCTACAATATTGTGTTGCCCCTCAGTCGGACAGTCTGAACATAAGCGCAAGCGGATTTACATGCAAATATTCCTACGTGAATTAAAATTTCTAATTAGGAAACCTCAATTTGTCACACAGTACTAGGTTACCGCCTTGATGTGTTTGTTATAATACCTTTAAGAATATATTAATCTCTAAAAGACTTTGAAAGAATTTCATAAAACCTCGTATTGAACCTTCGAAATATTCCAGTAAATTGTGCTCCAAATTCAGAAGGAGTTTTAACATTAAAATCTTGTGGTTGTAAATCTGTCCTTGAAAATAAAATATCACTTTCTAATTCAGCTTCGTCACCATAAAACCAACTACTGTAAAAGTGAACAAAATCTTCACTATTTATAGAAAATTGTTTGAAACTAATCGCATCAATATCATTTATAGAGTAAAACGTATCACGCTCAAAGCTAAACTTACCACTTAAAAGGTCCCTCCTACTATTAATTACACTTCTTACTATACCGCTAATAACATTTCGTTCTTTTTCATTACATATAAGAATCCACACTTTCTTATTGTTGAATTTTGACATGTAAAGTATTGTACGTTTTCTCTCAAATTCAATCAGGCGTTTTCCGTATTCACGTAAGGACTTTCCAAACTTTATCATTTCATAACCCTCTCATAGGTAGTATAGAATAATATACACCACTTTTGGGACTACACGTAACCGATAGTTTATACCCATCATTCTGTTGCCTGACCCCGCCTGCTTTGGTTCGTAATTATACCTGTTTCGGCGAAAACGGCAAGGTAAATTTCGGGCTAAGCTGCATTTCTGGCCAACCGAAGAGCTCGCAGGTTACGTATCTCGTTTATCGGTTGCGCTTCTTGTGTTAGGTTATCAGGATACCAGGTCACCAGGTGGTGGCTATCAGGTTATCAGGCTACCAGGAAGTGGATATCAGGGTAGCAGGTTATCAGGTTTAGCCACCATCGGCGAATTAACTTTCTCCTGATAACCTGTTGTCCTGGTCTGCTGGATCCTGATTTCCTGATATCCTGATGCCCTACGTTCTTGTCTCCTGATGACCTGGTTTCCTTAACGAGCCTCGCAATGGCTTGGCCATCCCTGTTCGGGACCACAACCGTTTATCGCAACTGCTTCCTCGGCGTTCTCCGAGGTTAAAAAGGATTTTTCGCTGGTCTCAGAATGACAGTCGGACGCCACAATTTTGAATTCTTAATTCTTAATTTTGATTTGTCAGCCGGCCAATTTGCGATAGAATCAGCACGTTAATTGGAAAGGAAAATGTATGGCCCAAAGTCATGGTCAAAAGAAAGACGTCAAAAAGAAAGCTCAAAAAACACTCAAAGAGAAACGGCTTGAGAAAAGAGCCAAAAGAGCAGGCATGTAACTTTGCACGGTGGGTCAATGATCCGCCGCTTTGTTACGCAACATGATGATATGCAATCTTGGCTTTCTTCTCCTTGGGCATCTGATCCCGATGTATATGACAGTAAGCCTCATGGTTATAGATGCTCAAGATATGTGTGCAGTTCGGAAACATGCATTTCCTGTCAGCGGGCGAAGTTTTTAGTGTCTTTGCCATCGTTACTCCTATAAACTGTCAAGGTTAGGTGCATTCCTTTGCGGCCCGAAGATTTTCTAAATCTTTTGTATCAATTATACCACATTATTGGCCTTTGTCAAACAATCTTAGATTTTGGATTGCCAATATATTAAGAACCTTTGCGACCCCTGCCTTTGCAGGGGCAAGCCTGCCCCCCACAAAAGTGGGGGGGCGTTCTCCGCGGTTAAAAAGGATTCCTCGGCTTCGCTCCAGGCCGGCTGTTTTGCCAGGCGTAAAAGATTTCGTATATTTAGATTGGAGATACTGTAAAGATTACCCATAGCTTGGAGGAACCTATTATGAAGTCCAAAATCCAGGCACTACTGGTAGCGATTGTTTCTGCCTGTGCATTACTCGTAGTCACTTCGTGTTCAGAAGAGTTGGTCGTTCGCCGAGTATCAGGGCCGGTGATTGTCCGCCAGGGACCGCCCGCACACGCCCCGGCTCATGGTTATCACCGCAAACACGTAGGCGATGTAGAGCTTGTCTACGATTCAACATGGGACGTCTATGTAGTGGTGGGCTGCCCTGACCATTACTACTATAATGACCGGTTCTACCGCCTTTGTGGTACCGAATGGCAAGTAAGCCTGACATTGAACAGTGGCTGGGTCCGCATATCTGACGATCGGCTGCCGCCGGGCCTTCAAAAGAACAGAGTTGCAAAGGCAAATAACGGTCGGGGCCCAAGAAAGATGAAATAGGGTTCTATCGTTTTCCCCGACATAACTGCATCGCTAACCGACGGCGTTCCGCACGGGCTGGGCAAAGCTCGCCCGATGCCGGTCCAGTCGCGCCTTTCGGACCCCGCGCGAATACTTTGGCTTAATGCAGCCAGCTTGGGCCGAAGGTGATATCGACCTTCAGCGGGACATCGAGTTTTATCGCTTCGGTCATTTCCTTGCGTATCCACTGCGCATGTTTTTCGGCTTCGGCAGTGGGAAGCTCGAAAACCAACTCATCGTGAATCTGCAAAATCATTTTAATGGGCAAATGCTCTTTCTCGATTTTGCCCTGAATGGCAATCATGGCCAGCTTGATTAGGTCCGCTGCCGAACCTTGAATGACAGTGTTGACGGCGAGGCGCTCGGCCTGGGCGCGCTTGCCGCCATTTTTGCTGCTTAAATTTGTGATTTTTCGCCGGCGGTGCAGAATTGTCTCAGCGTAACCGGTGCGTTTAGCTTTAGCTATGCAATCATCCATAAACTTGCGAATCGAACTATAGCGTGCAAAGTAATCGTCGATAAATCTTTTCGCCTCAGCTTGGCTTATTCCTGCTGAGCGTGACAGGCCGAACGCACCCTGGCCGTAGATGATGCCAAAGTTGACCGCCTTGCAGCGAGAGCGCATCTCGCTGGTAACATCTTCGATCGGCACATTATGAATCTGCGAGGCGACAAAACGGTGAATATCCTGGTCGGCGGCAAAAGCCGCCATCAGTGCGCGGTCTTTTGAAAAATGCGCCAACAGGCGAAGTTCTACCTGCGAATAGTCAGCGCTGAGAATGCAGCCATTCTTTCTATCTTCGGGTACAAATGCCGAGCGGACTTTGCTGCCGATCTCTGTGCGGATGGGGATGTTCTGCAGATTGGGGTCGCTGGAGCTTAGTCGCCCGGTGGCAGTGACCGTCTGGTTGAATGAGGCGTGGACTCTGCCCGTTCGCGGATTAATAAGTGAACCAAGTTTGTCGACATAAGTGCTCTTTAATTTACTCAACATACGGTGCTGAAGGATTGGCTCAATGATCAGATGCTCGCCGCGAAGTTCCTCCAGCACAGCGGCATCGGTGCTTCGGCCCGCCTTGCCGATCCTTGCAGACTTCAGGCCAAGTCTGTCGAAGAGGATTTCAGAAAGCTGTTTTGGCGAATCAATGTTGAAGACACAGCCAGCGTGCTCATAGATTTTGTCGGTGACTTGCTTCAATTCCTCGGTCAGCACGCCAGACATCTCTCTAAGCAAAGCTGTGTCGAGTGAAACGCCGTTATATTCCATCGTCGCCAGCACCGAGACCAATGGCATTTCAACCTCCTCAAACAATTTTTTAAGCAGTGGCTCTTTTTCGAGGCGACTTTTTAGATAAAGATAAAGCTGAAAAGTTATATCCGCATCTTCAGCGGAGTACTGGCAGGCAGCAGCGGTGTCCACCATATCGAATGTAAGCTGGTTTTTGCCTTTGCCGATAAGGGCTGAGATTGGAATGCACTGATAATTGAGAAAATCCAGCGCCATTTGGTCCAGCGAATGACTGCTCCGGCCGGGATCGAGGCAATAAGAAGCGACCATTGTGTCAAAGTGGACCCCTTTTACTGGTATTCCGGCATTTTGTAGGACCAACATGTCATATTTTATATTCTGGCCGACCTTTTTGACATTTTCGTTCATAAGTATTGGCGCAAGCTCCCGCCTGACCACTGCAATATCAAGGTGCTTTGTGCCAAGCGGGGCTTTAACGGGCAGATAATAGCCGGTGTGCTCTTTCCAGGAAAAGCTGATGCCGACCAGGTCGGCTCGCATTGCCTGGATAGAAGTCGTCTCGGTGTCGATGGCAAAAAGTCTTTGCTTCTTCAGCTCGGATAAAAACCGCCCGAATTTTTCCTGCGTATCTACTAGCAGATAATCGTGACCGGCGGTCTTGCTGGATGCTGGATGCTGGATACTGGATACTTGACGGGCATCGGGCATCGAGGTTCGAGCTTCGAGTAATCCAAGTTGCGTCAACAAACGATTAAAACCAAGCTCGGTAAAAATCTCCCCCAGCTTTCCTTTATCGAATTCTTTTAGGGCTAAATCGTCATAATCAATTTTCAGCGGGATATCGCAGTCGATGGTCACTAACTTTCTGCTAAGTGGCAGTGAGTCTTTGTATTTGCGGAGATTCTCGCCGCGTTTGGTCTTTATTTCATCGACGTGCTGCAAAAGATTCTCGATTGAACCATATTGTCGGATCCAGTCCAGAGCGGTCTTTGGTCCGACATCCGGTATGCCGGGCACGTTATCCGAGGTGTCGCCCTGCAAAGCCAGGCAGTCAACGAATTGGGCGGGCGTGACGCCCATCTGTTCGACCATTGTTACAACATCGGTGCGGGTATTGGTCTTGATGTCAAAGGTGCTGATGTGGTCGTCAAGTAATTGCAGAACGTCTTTATCGCCGGAACAGATCAGGCAGTCGTATCCATCGGCGGCGGCCTTTTTTGCCAGCGTCCCGATGACATCATCCGCCTCGAAACCATCCAGCCGCAGGACAGGGATTTTCATAGCCTGCAAGATTTCTTCGATTCGGCTGATTTGCATGGGCATATCGTCCGGCATCGGCGGACGGTTGGCCTTGTATTCGGCGTATATTTCGCTCCGGAATGTCGGGGCCTTGCTATCCATCGCCACAGCCAGCATATCAGGTTTTTGACGCTGGATAAGACCCAAAATCGCGGTAGTAAAGATGTATGTAGCCTTGGTCGGCTCGCCCGATGGACTGGTCAGCCTTTGGCTCATCGGGGCATAATAGGCGGCGTAGATATGTGCGTGACCGTCAATTATGAAAAGCCTCTTTGCCATTGTTTCCACTTTATGTATTGCGGGGTGCCCTGTCAAGGGAACGAGCGGTAATTCTATCAGCCGCGGCAATCTCGAAGCCCCTTCCCAACTAAAAACTCAAAACTGAGAACTCAAAACTGCGTGGTTTTTTCTTGAAAATCCCGCTGCGATGGTGTAAATTTCCTATTAGCGAGGGCGTCTCAGATTTGTGCTTTAGGATTAGGGCGTCTAAGTGAAAGTGCGAACAGTGCACAGAAAACAGCAAATGTCCATAGGTAACAAAGTAGGCTGCAAATGAAAGCCTCGATCATGGTTGTGCTGTCGGTACTGCTGCTCCTTCTATGGGTCCAAGGGGCACAATCACAGGAAGATGCGGATGCTTATCTCTGGCTGGAGGAAATCGAAGCAGAAAAGGCCTTGAGCTGGGTAAAGGAAAAAAACGATGCTACGCTCGCTGTTTTCAAATCACAGCCCATGTTCGAGGAAACATACCGGAAGGCCCTGGAGATCCTGAACTCCGACAAGCGTATCGCCTATGCCGGATTTCAGGGGAAATATGTCTATAACTTCTGGCAGGATGAGAAGAATGAGCGTGGCTTATGGCGTCGGACTACTTTAGAGGAGTATCTCAAGCCCTCCCCGCAATGGGAGATACTACTGGATATTGACAAACTCTGCCAAGAGGAGGGCGAAAAATGGGTGTACCAAGGGGCATCTGGCTTGTACCCGGACTACATGCTCTACATGGTTTATCTATCCAGGGGCGGAAGTGATGCTCAGATTAGCCGTGAATTTGACACTCGCTCCAAGCAGTTTGTCAAAGACGGGTTCCATCTGCCTGAGTCAAAGGGTTCCATTTCTTGGAAGGATCCAAATACGGTTTATGTACAAACCGATTTTGGGAAGGGGAGTCTTACCAGCTCCGGCTATCCGCGTATCACAAAGATCTGGAAAAGAGCCACACCGCTAAGTGCAGCAAAAACTATTTTCGAGGGCGAATCGACAGACGTAGCTGTCAGCTCCTATGTCATCCATACACCGGAAAGACAGTATGATGTCATTCATCGTGAGATTACTTTTTGGACATCAAACAAATACGTCATTGAAGGCGACCGGCCAATCAAGCTTGAGATTCCTGACGATGCCTATCTTGGCGGATTCTTCAAAAATCAATTGCTCGTCAGGCTTAGATCCGATTGGACGATAGGCCCGAAAACTTACAGACAAGGCTCATTGATAAGCATCGATTACAACAAGTACCTTCGAGGAGACCGCTCGTTCAGTACCATTATTGAACCTGATGAGCGGTCAAATATCGTATCATTCTCCAACACCAAGAATATTCTCTTGGTGATGATGCTAAATAATGTGAAAAGCGAAATGTACAAATTCCACCTTAAAGATGGCTCATGGCACAAGGAAAAAATCAATATCCCACAAGTTGGAACCCTGCGTATTACTTCGGCAGATGAGCACTCAGACAGGTACTTTTTCACCTATGAAGGTTTTCTGACTCCGACAAGTCTTTACTATGTTGCCGAGGGGCAGGATACACAGAAGATAAAGAGCCTACCTGATTTCTTTGACAGCAGCCGATCGGAAGTTAGCCAATTGGAGACCTTCTCAAAGGACGGCACCCGAATCCCTTATTTCGTGGTGCAACCCAGAGGAGCGAAAATCGATGGCTCCAACCCGACTCTTCTGTACGGGTATGGTGGCTTTGAGTGGCCCGAGGTTCCAAATTATTCCGCCATTTTGGGTTCTGCCTGGCTTGAAAGAGGTGGCACCTACGTCCTGGCAAACATTCGTGGCGGCGGTGAGTTTGGCCCCAAATGGCACCTTGCTGCCATTAAGGAAAATCGCCAAAGGTGTTATGATGATTTTATCGCCGTAGCCGAGGACCTGATCAAGCGAAACATCACTTCACCGCAACACTTGGGTATTATGGGAGGCTCCAACGGCGGGCTGCTGATGGGGGCCACGTTTACTCAGCGGCCGGAACTATTCAATGCTGTGGTTTGCCAGGTCCCGTTACTGGACATGAAGCGATACAACAAGCTCTTGGCGGGCGCAAGCTGGATGGCCGAATATGGAAATCCTGACATCCCAGAGGAGTGGGCCTACATCAAGAAGTATTCGCCATACCACAATCTTTTTCCTGACAAAAAGTATCCACAGATCTTGTTCTATACCTCCACGAAGGACGACCGGGTGCATCCGGGACATGCTCGCAAGATGGTAGCCAAAATGGAGGATATGGGCCACAAGGTTCATTACTATGAAAACACGGAAGGCGGCCATGCCGCTGCCGCTACAAATCGACAACGGGCGCTAAAGGAAGCTATCAGCTACACATATCTCTGGATGCAGCTCAAATAGTGATGGTGAAGATATAGGACAAATACCGGTAACAGTCAACTACTGATGGCTGGGCGAGGGCGAAGGGGTAGCTGATTGGTTGATTAGTTGATTTTGGGACGGTGAAATGCTGAGACGGTGAAACGGCTACGGGTCCTTATGCGGAAGCCATATAATCAGAAGTTGGGTGTAGAAAAACCTTCTAACGGAGTGAGCAAGGGATGTCACGAGGGAAATCAAAGAGATGGGAAAAGAAACGCCGCGATCACCGGCGGGGTCCTCAGAAGACCTTCATACAGAGAATTAAGGAGAAGTTCCCTGACCAAAAGGTGATAGTCGGTCCGACAAGCGATGGTATAAAGATGTCCGACGTGCTGGAGGACTTCGTAGAACCATACCGCCAGTTCGCCGAGACTAAAGAGGCATACTGGAAGTTGTTGAGTATAGCAATCATTGCCTGGAATGCGACGTTGATTCCTGAGAAAGACCGGCTGTCCAGACTTGATGAACTTCTTGTCGCATTGCCTGAGGACGCCAGAGAAGACGGCAGACAGATCATAGAAGAGCTAATGGTGAGGAAGGAAAAGCTCTTCTCCCAGTACAGACGAATGATCATTGACTTCGAACTGGCAAACACCGCAGGGCAGTGGCATCTGTCCGTTATGTCGACGGCTGGCCCAGTGTGAGGTGCGCGGCCTGGCTCTTCGATGCGCCCGGGATGACGCCCTTTGTTCTTTAGCCGTCATTTTTTCTAAACCGAGTCTTGACATTGGTCGAATAATTTGATAACTACGCAAAGACGTAGAAATTCGAAATCCGAAGCACTAAATTCGAAACAAATTCAAATTACCAAAACACGAAATTCAAAACGCGGTCAAGAGACCCGATAGAAGGATTTGGTTTGCTATGAACGATATCATTAACGTTACGATTATCATAATTATTGAGCAGAAGTTAAAGCTGCCCTGAGAAAGGCATATTGAGGGTGATCAAAGCCTTCCGGAGCAGCAGACTTTGGAAGGCTTTTTTATTTGAACCACAGATTTCACAGATTACTACAGATTTGCAATGGTGATTGGTGATTGTGAATAAGGATTGCGACGGCCCCGCACGCCGGGGCCTTGCAACGATAGCCGAGGTTATGTTGACAAGAATTATTTAAGCATTTACCATACTCAATCCAGTTTTGGGAAAAATTTCGAGGATTAGTTAGATGTCGGATGCCAAGACCAAAGGTTATCGTGACACGTTGAATCTGCCGAAGACCGGCTTTTCGATGAAGGCCGATCTAGTGCAGCGCGAGCCACAACTACGTAAAGATTGGGCGAAGATGAATATCTACGCCAGAATCAGACAGGCTCGACACGGCGCTCCGTTGTATACGCTGCATGATGGGCCGCCATACGCCAACGGCGATATTCACATGGGCCACGTTATCAACAAGGTTTTGAAGGATTTGGTGGTCAAATACAAAACGATTGCTGGCTTTGATGCGCCGTATGTTCCGGGCTGGGACTGTCACGGTCTGCCCATTGAATCAAAAGTCGTTGCGGACCTCGGCGAGAAAGTCCATCAGATGAGCAAACTTGACATCCGCAAAGCCTGCATGAAGTATGCCAGCAAATACGTTAAAATCCAGAGCGAGCAATTTAAGCAACTTGGTGTGTTCGGCGATTTTGAGAATCCTTACCTTACCTTCAAGCCTGCGTACGAAGCTGGAATTTTAGAGGTCTTCGCGGAGCTGGTCGATAAGGGCCTGGTTTACAAACAGCTCAAGCCCATTCATTGGTCGATCGGCGCTCAGAGTGCTCTGGCCGAGGCGGAGCTGGAATATAAAGATATCGAGTCGCCAAGCATATTCGTGAATTTCCCTGCTGCCAAAGAAAGCGTCGAGCGACTGATTGGACTTGACTTGGTCAAACGTCAGCAAGCCGAGAATGCACGGGTTTGCTTTATGATGTGGACCACCACGCCCTGGACGCTGACGGCTAATCTGGCTATCGCGGTGCATCCATATCTGGATTATGTGGCACTGAGTTATGAAAAAGGCGGTGAGGAATTCGTCTCGATAGTGGCAATCCAACGCATCCAGGCGGTCGTAGAAGCAGGAGGTCTCAAACAAGGCCAGTACCGGCTCAGTGAAAAGTTTGTCAAAGGCCGAGACCTCCAAGGCTTACGGTATGTGCATCCTTTTGTAGAGAAAAATCCGACAAATAGAGATGCTTATATGATTATTCTTGCCGAGTATGTCACCACCGAAGACGGGACGGGCCTTGTGCACACAGCACCTGGACACGGTGTTGAGGACTATGTGTCCGGCCAGACTTATAATCTGGAAACTTATTCGCCGGTGATGGCTGATGGACGGTACGATGATACAGTGCCGGATTGGCTGCGAGGCAAGAGCGTTCTGGAGGTTGACGGCCAGGTCAATGACTATCTGAGGGAACACGGCTGGCTTTTCGCCGAGGACAAGATTTCGCACAGCTATCCGCACTGCTGGCGAACCAAAGGCCCCGTCATCTTCCGCGCGACCGAACAGTGGTTTATCAGCGTCGATAAAGAGCTGCCTGGCGTTGGAAAGAATCTGCGCAGCCTAGCACTTGAGGCCATAAATAATGTCACCTGGATTCCCGCATGGGGACAGAAACGTATCGCCGGCATGCTGGAGTCCCGCCCGGACTGGTGCATCAGCAGGCAGCGGTGCTGGGGACTGCCTCTGCCCGCCTTTGTCAACTCGGACGGGCAGAGCTTAATGACCAAAGAATCTGTGCTGGCCGTTGCCAGGCACATCGCTCAGAAGGGCTCGGACAGTTGGTTTACAGATTCGCCACGCCAGATTCTGGGCGAGGATTTCAAATTGCCGGATGGATTCGATTTTGATGGGCTAAAGAAAGAGGAAAACATTTTCGATGTCTGGTTCGAGTCCGGCTGTAGCTGGTATAGCGCCGCCTCAAAAGGAGGCTGGCCGATACCGGTGGACCTATATCTGGAAGGCTCGGACCAGCACCGAGGCTGGTTTCAATTGTCGCTTCTACCGGCCCTCGGGGCAATAGGTAAGGCGCCATACAAGAGCGTGCTAACACACGGCTTTACCGTGGATGAAAAGGGAATGAAGCAGTCCAAATCACTGGGCAACTACGTCAATGCCCAGGATGAAGTGGCAAAGTACGGTGCGGATATCCTCCGCCTATGGGTGGCGGGCGTAAATTACCAGGAAGACATACGGTGCAGCGACGAGCTAATTGGCCGAACACAGGACGCCTACCGCAAAATCAGGAATACTCTCAGATTTCTGCTGGGCAATATTTACGATTTTGACCCGAGCGCCGATGGCGTAGCCTACGAAGATATGTTTGAGATAGATAAGTGGGCGATGCAGCAGTTGCAGAAGCTCATTGCCGGCGTCACCGAGGCTTATGACAGCTTCCTCTTCCACCGGGTTTTTTCGCTTCTTTACAATTTTTGCGTGGTCGAGATGAGCAGCATTTATCTGGATGTGCTAAAGGATAGACTCTACTGCGACGCTGCGGATAGCCGATCCCGGCGAAGCGCCCAGACCGCGATGCACACGATACTGGACTGCCTGATTCGGATGCTGGCGCCTATTCTGGTTCACACCGCAGAAGAAGCGTGGGCCACCATGAAATTCAAGTCCCAGGAAACCGAGAGCGTACATGTAGCGACAATGCCGAAGGCTGATGACTCGATCGACTGGCAGAGTGCTGAGCCGAGATGGCAAAAGTTGATGGCCCTGCGCGATGAGGTCTTGCGGGTACTGGAAGGTCTGAGGCGGGACAGAAAAATCGCCAGCAACCAGGAAGCCTGCGTGACCATCTATGGCAACCCAGAAGATACGACGCTATTAGATGAGTTCGGCGAGGAACAATTTGCGGCCCTTTGTATTGTCAGTGACGTGAAACTACAAAAGAGCCACGATCAGACGACGGTAGCGGCTGAAAAAAGCAGCCACAACAAGTGCCAGCGCTGCTGGAACTACTGGCCAAGCGTAGGCGCCGACAGCGAGTATCCCGATTTATGCAAGCGTTGCGCTTCCGTGGTTCGTGGTTCGTGATGCGTCGTCCGTATCTCGCATATGAGATCACGAATCACGAGCGACGAGCGACGAGCGACAGATTTGCTCGCACACCTTCTGGTAGACCTCATCGACAGTTATGTTGCGAACATTGTGTCTTGGGTCGGTGCTTTTTATGTCAAGTCCTCTTCCGTAAGGCTGGCGGGCAACCATACATTCCGGCCTACCATATGGAGCGATCCGGGCCGGGTTCGACCAACTGTACATCAATACCAAAGGCGTGCCCAGAGCAGCAGCGATGTGTCCGGGCCCTGTGTCATTGCTCACCACCAATCTGGCGGCTCTCAACAAGGCTATCAACTCGCCAAGCGAAGTCCGCCCAGCAAGATTTGCGATTGGGACCCTCGTCAGCCTTGTCAACTCTTCAATAAAATTTGCCTCGGCGGCAGTCCCGGTAGCAACTATCGGCAGATGAAACTGTGAGGAAACCTTATCAGCCAAGCTGGCGAAACGCTCGACCGGCCAGCATTTGTCCGGGTTCGTCGAGCCGGGCACAAAAACCACGTAATTGTCAAGCTCAATGTTATACTGTCTTAATAACTTCCTGGCCGAGTCAGCGGCAGCGGCATGTTCCGGCACTACAAACTCGGCGCTCAGATCGGATGCCCCCGCCGCCTGCACAATCCTTAGATAATAGTCAACCAGGTGAATGCAATCCTGGTCTTGCTCGACTTTATGTGTGTAAAAGAGGTGGGCAAGCTCTCTAGCGTTTGCCATTCCGAAGCGCTTTTTGCAGCCGGATAGCCACACCAAAGCTGCGGTTCGCAAAAGTCCCTGAAAGTCGAATACCGCATCGAATTTATTGCGGCGAAATCGGCGAATAAGCGAAACAAGTGAGCAAAATGCGCCAGGATGATACCAGGCTTTGCCCAGTCTCCTGCGGTCAAAAAGAATCACCTCGGTCAGGTGAGGATGATTTTCCAAAAGCGCTGCAAATTCCGGGCGGACGAGCCAGCTTATTTTTGCCTCTGGAAAATTCCTGCGTAAGGCCGAAAGCGCCGGCAAGGCCAAAACTATGTCACCAAGCGAACTGGGCTTTATTATCAAGATGTTTTTCAGCTCCATTGCCGGATAGAATAAATTGACAATTGACAATTTACAATTGAAAATTGGCACGCGATGGCCAAAAAGGGAAGATACATTTATGACTGGCCCAGGCCGATGGTAACGGTCGATGCCATAGTTTTTACTTTCTCTGGCAGGCGGGCTAAACTGCTGCTTGTCAATCGCGCTAAAGAACCATTCAAAGGCAAGTGGGCGCTGCCGGGCGGGTTTATAGAGATTGACGAGGAACTGGAAGACGCGGTAGCGCGCGAACTCGCCGAGGAGACAGGATTAACTGGTGTGCCGCTGCAGCAGATGCATACTTTTGGTAAATGTGGCAGAGATCCACGTGGCAGAATGATTACAATCGCATTTATGGGCATCGCTGGCACTGGAAGGAATAAAATAAAAGCAGGCGACGACGCGGCAAAAGCCCGCTGGTTCGATATAGAAAAATTGCCGCTAGATTTGGCGTTCGACCATAATGAAGTCGCCAAATTTGCAATCGCAAGATTAAAAAAATTGAGCCACAGAGAACACCGAGAACACAGAGAAAAATCAAAGGGCAAAAAGAAAAAAGTAAGACACGGATTTACACGGGATTAACGCGGATTTTGTTTTTGTTTATCCATCACCGCTCTGGTGACAGTTATTTGAATCATACCAGAAGGTAAAAAGAAAGTGGCATGGTGTCGCCAGATTTGCCCCAAGGTATCTATCTACTCCTAGTATTCTCCCATGGAACAGTCTCTACAGTACCCACATACTTGTTAAGAATCAAGCGGTTACTGTACGTGCCTGAATAGTCGCATATTCTGAGCAATGCAAGTTCCAAGTACCACTGTCCCAAGTTCCAAGCAGAGAAAAATGCCTTGCCAAATTGACCAGGTTGTTTGCGCTCAGGGTGCACCAACGAATTCCTAATCTCAGTAATTGCATGTGGGGCGTCAAGCCAATTGAATTGTTTAGATAGTTTATGCAGTTCTGGCAACGATGCAGGAATATCTATGGGAATATTCAAAGAAGAAAAAAGCAACCGGAATTTGTCTGATGCTCGAAGATTTCTGAATCCCTCTGCCTCGATCAGTCTCTTGTGCCTTACTGCATATTCGAAGGAAAGCCGCTCAATTGCTGCTTGAGTAAGAATGATGCCAGCATCAATACCAATGCCACGGCCAAGAGTAGAACAATTACTACTCAGATACCAGTAAATCACTTCCTGCAATGCTTCTTGCCAGTCTTTATTCTCCCATCTAGCCATAAAGCCCGGAAAAAGATTGGCCAACTGATCACAATGGTGTGGATCAAACCAAGATGACGGCTCGGCCCAGCCTCCCTGAGGAGAATACCATGCCTCCCACACTCTGTTTTCCTTATCGTCGAAACCCACAGCCAGGCAAGGGTTGCACCACATTCCTTTGCTAAATGACAGGAAGAATCGCAAGGCAGTTAACATCTCTCCCGCACTCTTGCCATCGAAGTTGGAATTATCTTCTTTCTTTAGGCACCCAATGTGAGTCAGGCCGTAACCACCTGTTTCGCGCAAGGTCTTGAACGTATCTGGTGTAGTCGACAACGACTTTATCTCAACATCCCAGCCAGAGGCCTTTAGGTCTACGTGATAAATAGCAACACAACCTGTGTCGGTTTCCTCAGTAGACCTTCTCGTACCGTGGAAATCCTTATAATTGAAATATTGGAAAACAACAGAAACTATTTCGGTTTCCGCAGTTCCGCATGCGATCGTTGGCTCGGTCTTCAGAACCCATACGAATTTGCTGCCACCAGGCAAATGAAAGGGAGCCCGTATCAGAAAACCCGGGACATTTCTGCGAGCGATAGTCAAATTCTCAATGCTGTCCAAGTTGATGAAGCCCATAGATTCAGGCAAAGCTCCCCGAACCTCAATCCGTGCGCGGGGCAGAAGTTCAAGGTGAACCTCTGCGTCAACCTCAACAACCGTCCCTTTAATAGTGAGCGAAGCTTTCGTCTGACCTAATAAGATGCTCTTATTCGGTTGTGCGAAATCGTAGAATGGTTGCAGAATCATAACACTCCATCCTCGTCACCCATCACGTAATACTGTAGGGTCTGCCTGGCGTGCTCCCCAAAAATTGTACCAGTTTGAATTAGAGGGTATCCGATAAAACCAATATAGTTTTTTGGAAAGGATACCCACTATGAAAAAGAAAACCCACACCCCAGAACAGGTTGTAAGGATG